>Ga0307517_10000010_pt1 | contig 231232 bp, 312 predicted proteins | sample 23_EM_MG_FD_194515 | JGI IMG/M metagenome (GOLD analysis project Ga0307517, IMG submission 194515) | Populus trichocarpa ectomycorrhiza microbial communities from riparian zone in the Pacific Northwest, United States - 23_EM | ecosystem: Host-associated > Plants > Roots > Unclassified...
CGGGATCTACTCAAGAGCCTGAAATGCCACCGGTTGCGAACTTACTGTATGGCTGATAATATAATGGGATAAGATGCGCGGTATGCAAAATTTCGAAGTGGATGTGGGTACAAGTATGGAGGTGATGGCGATTATGGTGATGTGTAAGTGAAATGCAAAAGGGTGAAAATGCTAACAATACATGAACGGTGCACAACATGAGGACACAGGGGCAACGAAAGATAGACAAAGATAAGATAGCAGAAGGCGCGAGGGGGAGGACGTCGCGACTAAAGCTCAATAGGTTCGAGCAGACCATTGCTCCAAGGAGTGCCCTCCTTCAACCTTTTTATTATCTCCCTCCTCGGCTTATTCCTCGCCTTCATCCACCGATTCACCTCCGCGTCGCTCCCACTTACAATATTGGGCAAGGGAATATAGCCCGGTGCTTGCGCCAAGTCACATGCCTTACGATGTTCGACATATGCATCCTTTCGGAGAAACCGGTAACCCCCATAGGCACACTCGAGGTTAGGACACTCGTATCCCAACGACGTGTCTGGGAAATGGTCCCCCTTGATATGTCGTTTGATTTGTTTGTTTCCCGAGCGTGCCCACGTAACATAGCCGCATACCTGACCATATCGCGTGAAGGGGCAGAAATCAAAGTGCGCGATTTTTTCGGGTTCAGGCTGCGTCACAGGAGGGGGAGGTGGCTGAGTGACGGCTGGTGGTTGTGTGGATGAAGGCCCTGCTAAGGGCAAATCGGGGGTAGGGAGGGATGGGAGAGAGGGAATTAAGGGTGTTCTAGAAACACCCAGGGGAGATGTAAGAGAGGGAGACGAAGGCAATTCAGAAACACTTGGGAGAGGTGGAAGAGGGGGGGTTGAAAGTGGATCAGAAACATCCGGGGGAGGTGGAAAAGGAGGAGTCGAGGATCGTTCGGAAACGTCCGAAGGGGACGAAAGAGAAGGAACTGAGGATGACCCGGAGGTGTCCGGGGGTGATAGGAGCAGGGAGTAGAAGTCAGCGGGGGGCTGGAGAGGTGGGAATGGTGAGAGGGTGTGGTCATCTTCGACCGGAGACGGTGTCAGGCCATCAAAGCCGAACTGGGTCCACTCTGGTATCCCGAAGTCGAAGGGAAGGTTTGTAAGCTGCAGAGAAAGCAGTTCAGACACGCGAGAAGGGTGGACGTCACGGAATTCGGGACCACACGAACCTGGTCGTTGTCGGTGGTCGAGGTGGAAGGGACCATGGGGTATAAGTTCATGTCGTAGTCGAAGTCCATGACTGGTGCAGTGAGTTTAGAGTGAAGGCCTTGGAGGATACAAGGAGGATAGCGGGCAGGTGTAGAGGTGAGAGTGGTGGCGAACTGGGGAGATAATGTTTGTCTAATCTACCCGCGTTTAAAACGAACGCGACGAATGGGTCACGTTACTTGTGAGATTTGTTCCACGGTCTCCCCGCGGGGAACCAATGCGAAGAGCTTGCATTGATGTCCAGATTAGGGACGAGAACGTGATCTGTCCACCCCCGGACGGGGAGGCGTGAGAGTCCAAAACGCCGTGGGTGGAGTCTTCCTCGCAGCCTATCGCCCGAAGCCCGAGTCAATTACCAACGACTTCCGCTGCAGGGGTGGAGGGCCTCAAGGAAATTCGTCGAGTGATGTTCGGTGAACGGTTTGGAATCCAGGAGGGGGGTCAGCCCACGCGTAAACTCTACCGAGTGAAATGCCGGGGTTGTTGGCAACGTTTTCCAGCCGTACCTTCGTGCCTCTGAAGGTGTCCAACGTTTGGTTCCGGATCCTAAGCGCCTCGGTATTGGATACATAACCCACATCCCGTGTCCGAACAAGTATCACTGGTCTTGGCGGGGATGATCCTTTATCTTACAGGGCCACCCATATCAGAGGCCCAAAGAAGATCGCGTAGGGCACAGGACTAGAGGGGTCAAAGCGCACCAGAATCGTCGTTCTCCCACGGCTGCCCCCAAGTCGGAGAGAGACATCAGCGATTCGGTTCTGGGACCCACGAAATGCCACGTGTTACATCTGAACCCTGAGGCCTGAGGAACAAAGAAGGGTGTACCCGTACAACTCCACACGAGAGCGCGCGGATAAACAGGGTCCTGCGGGCCAGCGGCGAGTTCTTCCGGGAAAATCGACAAACTCTTTGAAATACGTGTCCAATCAAACAGGGGTCCAGGAAGAGGGGGTTAGTCAGTCCGACGTTTACTCAAGCAGGTGAAAAATCGGCATCTGTTTACAGCCAGATACCTTCGAAATGCTTGAGGATACCATAGGACACGCAACCAGGACAGAACAACGACCGTTGGTGAAAGACTTGGGACCGGATATCGCCGGATCGAACCTTTCCCTAAACGATTGCTGCGGATCCAGATATTTCGTCCGCGATCATAAACGGCCATCTCGCCTTGGATCCTGAGGGGATTTCGCGGAATCTATACAAGGAGGTGCATACTACTCTAAGGTTGGTGGTTCAGGTGAATACCGTCGAGTAGTCTACGTGAACTCGTCGGCGAGGACATTACAAATAACATCGTAAAACAAAAACAATGAAACTAGAAAACAATCTTGGTCGGTGCGCTAGGCACCTCGACGTCATCCCTATAAAACGCCCCATACACACCATGCGTCTTCTTCTTGATGGTCATCGGGAACTTCTTGAGTGGTTCGATATCGAACCCACTCTCCCGAACGACTCGAGCGAGTTCCCCAGCCAAGCTCCTCTCATGGTTCTCACCAGTGAAGAATGTCATTGACTTCCCGCTCTTCCTTCCTCGTCCTAAAAGTACGGTCAGTATCTTATCATATTCCTTGCATCGGTCCTGAGGCAACCAACCTGTCCGGCCGATTCGGTGGATGTAATCCTCAATCGTCAACGGGAAGGTGTAATTGATCACCAACCCCACATTCGGGATATCCAAACCTCTTGCCGCTACATCCGTGGCTACGAGCACTCTCGACTCTCCCGATTTGAAGCTCGCCAGGGCATCGAGTCGACCCTTTTGTGACATATCGCCATGAAGACCAACGACTGAGAACTTTTGGTCGCGGAGGTAGTTTTCTACTCGTGCAGCCTCCGCCTTGTAGAGGACAAAAACGAGAACCCGATTGTCTTCTGATGGTGTTTTTGAAGGGTTTCTGGGGAGTGCCTTACGAAGGTGACCAAGAAGGCGGCCGCTGTGTTCTCCATCAGCGACTTGGACGTGGACACGAGGGAAATGGCATACTTCTTCGATCTGGGATCGTCAAACACCTCCAGGGCTTGTTCGACTCGACTATTTGCGGTAAGGTCATCGCTACCGACCGTGACACGGACAGGGTCCCGTTGGAACGAAGCAGCGAGCTTACGCACGGAATCTGGCCATGTTGCACTGACTAGAGAATTTTGTGAGTTGCTGGGTATGTGGACGGGTGTGCAATGCTTTCCGCGTACACATCAGGGTCTGTCGACCCTCGCTGGCGGTATATCCAATGATTGTTCGAATATCATTCTCGAAACCTTTGTCTAACATTCGGTCGGCCTCGTCTAACACAAGGTACGTTACACTGCAGAGGGTGAGTTTGGCCAATATCAGAGAGACCAGGAAAACACGCAGGCTCACCCACTCAAGTCAAGAGCTCCGTCGTTCACGAGGTCCATGATTCGTCCTGGCGTGCCAACGACGATCTTCGCCTTCTTATTCTTGAGAGCTTTGACTTGTGCACCCTTGTCTAGACCACCGAATACAGCAACGCTCTGGATCTCATACGGTTTCCCAATGTCGAAAAGGGTTTCCTGTGTTTGGAGGGCGAGTTCTCGCGTAGGAGCCATAACGAGGGCCTGAATTCCCTTGGACTTGGGGGATTTGATGAGACGCGAGATGGCGGGGATTCCAAATGCCAGCGTTTTCCCGCTAACAACGGAAGATTCTTAATCTTAGGTGTATGGGTATAGAGATATTGTCATACCTGCCGGTCTCGGCGATACCGACCACATCCTGGCCCTGTAAAGCGGGTGGCCATGAGCACGCTTGAATGGGAGTGGGGCTCTGGAAGCCAGAAAGGGCGGCCTTTAGTTCTGGAGGGATCCGCAGCTGATCAAAGGAAAGGATGGGTTTGATCGAAGGCCCGTTCTTCGCAGCGGTGAGGGAAATGGAGTTGGATTGCATATACTCCTCAATTTCAGAGGCCGAGGGTTCTAAACCGAGAGCAGAAGTCGAAGTAGAGGTCGAGGATTCCCCAACTGTTAGCGTTTCTGGGGCACGTTCCTCCGTCTTTCTTCGTTTCTTCCTCTCCTGTTTGGATGAATTGTTTTCTGAAGCCTCTTCGCGCTTCTTGCGCTTCTTCTTACGTTCAGGCTCTTCGGAGGCTGTGATACCGGACAATATGAGTTTGACATAGCCGGATGGTCATATGGGGAAGCGCGCACCTGTGGGCTGTGCGGGGGGCTCATCCACTTGCATAGGCTCGACGACCGGCTCATCCACAGGTTTGGGTTCGGATCTTGTCTTGTCCTTCTTCTTTCTCTTCTTGGGGATCTCTGTAGCTATATCGCCAGTCAACTTTCGTCCGTGATGAAGGTCGACCCACTCACTTGAGGTATCCTCTACTTGTAGTGCAGCAATTTCCTCGGTGTTCTTGCTCTTTTTCCCTTTCTTCTTCTTCTTGTCCTTGACCTCCGCTCCGCGGTCATCGGTTTGTGTTGTAGCGAGCTCGATTTCCGTGCGCCTCGTTTCATGATCGGTCGCGGAACTCTCTTGCGAAGGAAAATTTCATGTTGAGCGCCGACCGGGTTGAGCAGGACATATGACGCATATATTCACCTTTTTCCTTCTTGGATTTCTTCTTTTTCTTGAGCTCTACGATGGCGCCATCTTCACGCGCCATCTTCTATGAGCCTGTGGGAATGGGATGGAAGCCTAAGGCGGTGTGAGAAAGGACGCGGCGGCGGATTGGAGACCCCGTGACCTATAATCATATCGGGGCACAGCTCTGTTTCTGCGGCCCTTCACTTCTACCCAATCCATGATGATGTCTGAGGCAGTCGTTCGTCCTTCGGCATCCGACACTTCGTTCTTCTCCAAGTCCAAGACCACGAAGAATGCCGGACGATCCTCAGGTGCAACTACCTCCGACAGTGCCGCCGCCGGTAAGCCCACGGTTGTCACCCGAGTCGTAACCGTTCGCAAGCTGGTGGAAAGGCCACCCGCAGCCCAACCCCTCACGACACCACCCGTGCCTCAGCCACGAGACAGCATTCAAATAAGGACGAAGAAACGCAAAGCAGAGGGTAGTCAAGGGGTCGCCCGACCTGTTGCCAAGAAGTCGAGGGCGACGCCACCCACAAACGATCGCGTGGACGGTCCTTCGCGCAGTCAAACCCCTGTCCAAACCACCAAGACGCGAGAGTCCTCACGCGCTAGGAGCTCTGGAACCCCGGAACCTGTGACCGCTGCGACCATAAGTCGATCGCGTTCAGTGACTGTGGCCCCAAATGACGCAATGCGCGCGCGGGAGTGTTGGATAACGGAGGACGGGACACCGGGGCCGGACTTGAAGGGTTGTGAGCAGGTGGTGAAGGGGATATTGAAGCAGTACAAGACCCGTACGTTATGAGCCCCTGGGTATGACGTTCGACTGACCATCGGGTAGATTTCAAGAACCCCGCAGACCCCGACGACAGGTCGTTCGAGGCCCACCCTACTGATTACCCTACCGTGGAACTTGAGTACCCGAACACGAACGCCAGTGAGAGGTAGGTTTCAGGTTTATACCGTTCCCTTGCTCCCGTACTGACGTTCTCCCAGCTTTATCCTACTGACACCGAAGGACAAGGATCACTATGATCCAATTCTATGCCTGAAACAAAGTTTGTTCACCATTGTCGAACGTCCGTCCACATGTATGCTTCCCGCTGGAAATGGTCCTAACATTTGATTTTCCGCAGACTACCTTACCCCTGAGCAGCGGTCGCTGTTTGGGACTCTACCAAATAATAACCTTCTCGCCATCGACGATGACTACCCGACACGCAGCCCGACACCGTCCAATGGAGACTCCCAAACGTTGTGTTTACCTCGGCTGGCTTGCCTCGAGACCCACCCTCCATCTGTAAACTACCTCAAAACCCTGCAAAGGGCGATTACCAAGCGGGACGGACCACTATTTATGAAGACGATGGCTTCAATCAACGCTATCCTCCGTGTTTTGAAGTACCCTCCCCTTCCGGACGACCCGTTGCTTCCCCCAGGCGGGAACGCTCTCAAGGAATACGTCAAGCAGTGGAGCCCCAGTGGGATGCCCAAGGACATAGGCTTGCGGCTGATCGAGGAGACCTACCAACGGTGTGTCGGCCCACAAGTCCACACACTCAGGAATTACGAAGCGTTTTCCTCTGAGACCTATGGGGAATTGATGCCTTCCTTGGTATCCGACATCATTCGCCACACCGGTTTGGGCGAGGATTCGCTGTTCCTCGACCTCGGGTGCGGAGTCGGCAATGTGGTTCTTCAAGCGAGCCTTCAAACGGGATGCAGGAGCTTTGGTGTCGAGATCATGCCTGCGCCTGCAACGATGGCGAGGGAGCAGCTGGAACAGTTGAAGATCCGGGCGAGGATGTGGGGCGTGAGCATGGGTGAGGTGGAACTTGAGGAAGGCGACCTGCTGAAGAGCGAGAGGGTTGCGAAGTTGATGAGCGAAGCGGATGTGGTTTTGATCAACAACAAGGTGTTTAAAGAATCTTGTGAGTGAGGGTTATTGCTGTCCGTTTCACGATGAATGACCTGCTCTATCTGCAGTGAACGAATCTATTCGACCAAAGTTCCTGGATCTGAAGGAAGGTGCTACAGTTGTTTCGTTGAAACCGTTCGTCCCGGTCAACGCGCGACTTACCGAGCGTAACGTGCGTCGGTTTTACAAAAACATTCTCCCGATCTCGACGGTTAAATTGATTGCCCCCGGGATGCAGATCGACGATATAAGCGCGATATTCGATGTCACGCAGAGGGAGTATAACTCGGGAAGCGTCTCGTGGGGAAGCGGACGGGGGCACTATTACATACACCGGGTCGACAGAGAGGGGTACGTCAAAATCCGGCAGAAACTGGAGAGTGGGCGGCCCGCGAGGACTCGGAGGTGATGCTCGACGGGCGTTTCTTTTAACCAGTTGACGAGACCTTGTTGCGTTCTTGTTTTCTTTTTCCTCCCCCGAGGTCGTCGTTCGGTGGCGGACGTGTGGTCGATGTGCAATTTATTGATTCATAATGTGTAGATATACAGACTAATATCTCCGATGCCTCGCTTCCCACTCAAGCAGCGGTGCACCCCTTTCTTTCTTCTTGCTATGAATCGTCGGACCCTTTCACGTTTGGTCACCGCAGTCGGCCCACACGCGTCGAGTGGATGGGACGGGCACTGAGCGAGTTCCCTCCGGCGACTCAAGGTGGAGCGGGGAAAGACACCGACGCGGCGAAATTAGTCTGATTGATCGACCGGTGTTCAATTCGCCACGGAAAGGGGTGGCCTCGCTAATCCGGACGGGGCCGTCCATCGTTCGTGGACATGTGGATCGCCGGGGGTCGGAGAGCAGAGGGTGGACGTCCTGGGTGTGAGCAGGGATGGCGCGGGGCGGCGGGGCGTCGTCTGGAGAGTGCGGACGTGGGCATGGACATGCATGGACGTGGATTTGTATGTGGTCGGGTTCGCAAGGACCGTGTGGAGGGTGGGCCCGAGCATGGGACCCAGGCGTCTGCGGACTGTATGGGGGACACACGCCCGGATTGCATGTGGCTCAAGGACGGCGATTGTGATTCGAGTTCATGTATTGAGAGGCCCTGGAAGGATCCGTGCCATTCATCCCCAGGGTCGCCCTCCAACGAGGAAAAAAAAAAAAAAGGTCTGCCGGTATCTGGCGGAGGTATCTCGCTGGCGGGATCTTGATCGGCAGGACGACTGGTTACGCCGATGGTCCCGCATTCTTCGATATTGAGAGGCTCCAGCCAAGGTCGCCCACCCGTATACACGTAAATTCCCTTTGTGCCCGCCTTTGTCGCCCCGGCCATCCTGCTGCTGCTCTGGCTGGCTCGCCCACCCGTCGAGGGCTGCCCCCAACGCGGCAACCGCAACCGATGAAAAGATCCGTCGTCGAGGGTTCGAAATTGATCAAGTCCCCAATTACCACACGTCACTTAGTCGCCGGAACTGAAACGGCCTCAAGGCAAAAGGTACACGAACACATAACCTCTCGTGATTTATACCCACCCAAGATCACTGACACATCCTTCCTCCTCATCCTCTCCTTCTTCCTCCTGCCTCCAACCCTCCCCCAGTCCCCCGCCAGCCCTCTCCAGCCCCCGCCGCTCATCCTCCCGCGCATCGCTTCCATCCCCTCCCACCCAACGCTCCCTGCTTCAGCAGCACGCACCCCAACGAACCCTGCCCCAAAACCGCTCACACCATTCATCAATCACCATTTACAACTACACCCATTCGGCGCCTACCATGGCGAGACACGACAACACGCGTCCGTTACCCCCGACCGCTTACTTCCGGTACCAGGGTGCGATCGTGAACGAGATGAAGAAGAGAGGAGTCCAGGTCATGCTCCCAAACGCCTCGCGCTGGATCAGCTCCAGATGGCGGAACGAAGACATCCAGATCAAGACCGCATTTTGGCAGCTGGCAGAGATCAGAGAGGCCGAGGACAAGGGCAAGACTCCAGAGGACAAGGCTACCATGAAGCGGGCCCGGAGGAAGCGGGGGGGCATCGACAACGGTCTCGACGTCCTGCTCGAGGGCTCGACAAATCCCGAAGCCCGCCAATTGGCCAACGTCATCTCCGCCTGGGTCGCGTCTATCCCCTCCCCCTCGCCCCAGGAGGTGGAGAAACAGATGATGCCCGTCAATCTACGGCGGAAAGGCAAGAAGGAGAGGGGTGCGTCCAGGTTCGTTGCCGAACCCTCAGAAGCACCCAGCGGGAGCGGCATCCAGAGCACCTCCTTCGTCCCAAACCTATCGCCGTGGAACAGAGACGGGACACCGGAGGCAGAGTCGGACGAGGACATGGACACGAGGAGACTCGAGTTGGACGGACACACGGTCTACGAAACATTTTATTCTGTGATCGTCTCGAATCAGTTGATGTTCGAGTAGCTTTCTTCTTTCTTCTTCTTCTTCTTCCTGTTTGCTGTCTTCTTGCTTAGCAGTAGCATAACTTATTTGTATCACCATCAATATGTACATGTACCAGTAGCAAAAACGGCGGTAGACTGAACGCAATCCTCACATGGACTCCTTTTTTTTTCTTTCTCTTCCTCCTCCTTCCTCCCGCATCTTCGCGATGGCGGAACATGCCCACCCGGCCGGAGATCCCCGTAATTTACCGTACCGCTGCAGTAAGCTATTTTACCTTTGCCATTGCGCTTCTCCCATACTTTCCCTACCCGCTATCCGAAACGCTCCCGGATACTTCGAGTCCCCGCCCACACCCAGATTGACACGTGATGTTGATGATCGGCAGTCCTCGTTCCTCCCAAACCACCACATCACTGAAATTTCCCGTCATCCCAGTCACCTCGAGTCCCTTGGATAACCGGATCCACTACTGCGGTGAACGGGGGCTGTGCATCCTGCTATCGCCTTCTGGGCCACATCAATCGATATGATACACTTTGAACGCCGGAAAGCGTGATCTTCAATGAGGCGATCTAGGCCGCCGCCATTGCTGTTACTCGGCCACCCCAGGTGGGCCACCTTGGTCTGACTCTGAACCTTCCCTGTTACGACCGTTACCCTGGATTCGGATAAAACCACGTGCGCGACCCTTATTGCTCTTTCCTTTTTTCCCTATCCTCTCTCACACTCTCACGTGCAATCATGTTGCGCGTTTCCTTGTCACAGGTATAAATAGGGACCAATTCGACTCCATCTGTAAAATCATACCTCTTTCCCCAACCATAACCATCCCCACCCAAACCCTCATACACGCACTATGCCCATGCGACCCAAGAAATCTTTTGCAGGGCTGCCAAGTGCGGTTCCACCCTTGGATCCTGATCCCCCAAATACGTGTTTGAACAATCAACCTTCCCTGTCCCCGACCCCTCCTGTGGCGGAGTCCAACGCAGCACCTCGACGGGCAATCACGTCTCAAAGGCCCATCTCTCTTGTGGTACGAAACACGAGGAAATCACGAAACAAAACCTTGTACACACCTGTCCCGAGATCCAACCACTATTTATTGGCAAAATCGCTCGTCGAGAATGACCAGCCGCAGAAGCCACTCGCACCTGAGCGAACGCTCCAGGAAACTTGCAAGACAGCACCATCGTGCTTCTGCCATGAGAGCCCTCCGCCAGATTTTGCCGTGTCGGACTTTATCTGGCGGTTTTCCGCACCAGACCCGGCCTCGGAAATTCACGATGCCCTTGCCGCGTTGAAATTCTGTGACCCTCAGACCTTCCACGAACTCGTTGCTGGGTTCGACTAGACCTCGGTGTATGATACACGGTGCGCGATGGACGATGCCCACCGCGCGGTGCATCGTATGTTGTGTATTGTGTGTAATGCTGTGAGGTCCACAGAGTTGAACGGTCGCTTTCTCCCCCGCTCACAGTCGACAGTACAGTGTAGCCTTTTTTTGTCGTTGTTAATGCCCACCCTCATTTTTTACGATTTTACGATTGTCACGCACTGCATGTTTTTTTGACTTGTCACACTCTGGCTAGTTGTTGCTTTGTACTGTGCTTTTTCGACGGACTTTCAGTTTCGCGAACCACCACTCCTCGTAACTCGAATAGAATACTTATGTTGACTGTAAAGCTCAAGTGCCTTGTAATCCCCTTTGACTGTACTTATGAAACCGTGGCTATACAACTATGATTCCCTCTTTACGGGCTGTTGTGGAACGTTCTGTGTAGTGAGAACAAAGCTCAGGGAGCTTTGCTGCGCCACTCGGTCGGTACACGGTATGGTGAGGGAAGAGAGGGAGGTGCAGGACCAAACGAATTACACGTACAGACGGTAGAAGATGGCTCGAACACCAAAGGTAGGAGCTTGAGATCCTTGGGCGTGTCTTTGAGTGCGTGGATCGTCGCTCTTCGTATTGGGGCCGGGTGGATGTGGGTGACTGAACGGCCTGCTGCGGTCCAGGGATGATCATCGATAAGAGCAGATCAGAATAGCAAAAGGCCATGGTAAGTCGGTGGCGTCCACTGTCCGAGTCGCATCATAGAACCTGAAATCGCGAACTGTTCTCTTCGACCATGGCCTCCCACAGGCGCTCGGGGGGGCGTCAGGTTGTTTTCCCACGATTGGTCGTCCAGTTTGCCGGTCCCGGCGCGACGTCCACTGTCATGGCCCTCTTGTTGTCACCTCAACCTCGGGACGAGCCAACTTAGAAGGTCGCGGTTGCCACTTTGGGGTTGATTGGTCACGGCCACCCCGAACGACTTTGTCGATTTGATCAAAGGGGTTGTGTATCGCATTGGTCCCGGCGACGCGTGTTCGATTGCCACGGCCTGGCTTAGCTTGGACAGTTGCAGGCGACGTACTCCTGCCATTCTGTGGTGGAGATTCGATCAAGATGGTCATTCTACCTCGCATCGGCCAATCATATTGGAGTGGCCACTCATCCATCATCCCGCCTCATTTTGCCATGGTCGTGGACTGAAACATTGATTTTGGCCATGGAGGGGATATGGATACCATGGATCGTGAAGGTGCTGCCTGCTGGGTCTTTTTTTCTCGTTTAAAAGGAGGGATTTGTGGTACGGATTTTCCTCGCCCTTCGTCTGCCTTCAACAAGTCCTCAAGCACCCTCCACTCTTCTCCTTCTCCAACACCACCCCCGCTCACACCCACTCCTCGACAATATGCCCCGTGCCGCCAATCCCTCTCGTACCTCCAATAACATTTGGAACCGCTTCTATACCGAGTGGTGCAAAGGGAGGAAAGAGTGTGGTCTCCCGTGCTCTCGCAAGCTTGCTAGCGAGGAATGGAAGAAGATGTCGCAGGATGAGAAGGCCAAGTACTCTCTTCGGTCTGGTAAAACCCCCGAGCAGGCCGAAGTTCCTGGACTTTCCGACGAAGTTTTGGCCAATACCGGTCTGAACGCCACCCCGATTCAGCATGAGGAACAGCTCCCTGCTTCCCCTCTCTTCAGTGAAGTCGGGTCCGTCACCAACCCCTCTACCTTCGGCGAACCCCCCATCACGATTCTCTCCGTTCTCGACCAACCCCCCTCCGCCGGTCTCTCCTCCGTTGTCCATGAGCTTGCTCTTCCCGGCCTCCCCGCTACCAGCGAATTTCCCGACCTTGGGCCTTTCTTCGCCGCCAACCAATCCTCTTTCGACGCAGACCTTTCACCTGTCGAAGAGGCTTTCGTCCCCGGCCCGCCTCCGACCCCATTGTCCGCTCCCATCCCGTCCCATCCCCTTACCGGGGACCACTTCCTGAACGACGCGAGTTTCTCGTATCTTGATGAATTCACATACGAATACTCGGATTTGACTCCGGACCCTGCGTTCATTTCTCCGGAGTTTAACTTGTGGGAGATCTTTGGCGAAGTGCCGTCCAGCAGCACGGTCTCAACCGAGATCAGCGAGTCGTCGGGTCCCCCTACTCCCGTTCCTGTCACCCCCGCGACCGGATACCACCCTCTGGAATTTCTCACTACGGGGTGTACCCCACAGCTACACGCTCTCGATATCCCCGCTGAATTGGACAACTACCAGTTTGGGTTCAACGGTGTGGAGGCTGAGGTTCCAGGACAGCAGATGTGGAATGGACAGCAAGGTTTGGCACCCCCTGCTCCTGCGACCGCGCCTGGTCAGTTCGATCAAACGGCTGGGTTTCCAGGTTTCCCGCATCTGTGGAACGATCAGCCTCAGGCTGGACCCTCCCGCGCCTTTGACCAGGACGTTACGCATGCCGCTGTTCAACAGGCGTTCAACGCAGTCAATGTTAACAACTTTGGGCTGGACGGTAAACCACTCAGGGTTGGGTTGGTGGGGGTGCAGCTTTGGTTCGCCCCGGCGTAGATGTGTCAAGTTGTTGCTTCCCTCCAGAATTGCTCATCGCTCTTGTGATCGTTTGTATTTATACTTTGATGGACTTGGTATTCGTTTCTCACCTTCACACTATGCCTTCATTTGTTGTTGTCTGCCCACCCTATGCCGTATGATCCATGCCCCTCGTTTTGCACGCTCGTATTACCATCGCCTATGCTCTCCACTTCCTGTCGTAACTAGCCTCTATCTTATTCGTGGTGTCCACCTGTAAGCTGTCGTCGCGTGAAACTGTCTGAAGTCAAATAGAACCTTGATATGCAAAAGGTATATCTGCTCCCGAGATAGATGCGTGACCACTCCCTGCGAGATGCTCGACATCTATTAAATCTGTATATCGTGATTCATGGGGGGTAAAACTTTACAAACGGTGGTCATAAGAAAGGAAAATAAGTTGTCGTTGTATATACCGAATGAGATGCAACTTTGAAAAATGAATACCGGCCTGAGAAAATCCAGCAGATTCCGCTAGAAATACATTTCTTTCTTCCTCTAGTCCCAAGGCTGTACTTGTCCTGCCGTGTGGCATATTAAGGGCTCGTGAGATGCTTTTGTTTGACCTCACGCTGTAGATCCTCCTCTCTCACCTGTCGCCTCTTACTTCTTCCAACTCGAAGGAACCTTCATGACGATATCGGCCCATGCTCGGACCCTTCCCTCTTCCCATTTCTCCACAAACTGTAACCCAGCACGTCCCCTTCGCCCTTCCTCAATTTTCAACTTCCTCTCTGCATCACACCAGAACAACACCCACTCCCCGATCCTAAGGTACCCGGTGCTCCGCTCGAAATACCACTTGTTTACAGGGTTGCTTGCGCGAGAACGCCAGACGAGGTCCCTCCCCTCTCCATGCCCCTCCTTCCCACCATTGGGATTGACGGAGAAGGGATGACCCAATCCGTACGATTCATCGTGCAACGCTACCCAGAGGAAGTCCACCGTCCCGTCGCCCTGATGGCTGGGAAGAACGGCGAACTTGTCGAGGTAGGTTATGGGAAGGTGAGAGTCTGGGGAGGGTTCTTCGGTTGAATCAGGATTTTGAGGTGGCTCCGTTGTGACGATCGCGGCACCGGCATAGTCTCCCGCAATAATGACAAAGTCGAGATGGGAATCGAGTCGCTTGTAAAAGGCATCCTGGTCCAGTTCACGGCCGAATGATTTTTCGAGAAGATATGTCATCTTGGCGCGGTCGATGTCCTGAACGTTCCGAACCACACGAATGTCCATACCGCGACGGAGAAGGGTGGGGGTATGCGGCGTGAGCTTCCTATCTCCCTGGAGAAGGGCATGGGGCAAGCTCGAGCTGACGGCGGGTTTATTGGTGATGAGGTTTCCGATCAACGAACTTGGCGAGCGATGATTGACGAAGATCGCAGACGACGTGGGGGGCATGTAGGCAAGACACGTGCGGGCGAGAGATAGATTTTTGAGTGCAGTGGGGTGGGCTTCCCTCCACGAGTCTTGAAAGGTCTCTGAGATGAACGAATATTCCGAAGTGAGATTGACCAGCAGATGGGGAAGGCCGAAACGAGCGTAAGAAGGGATTCCGCCTTCTCGATTGATGACCATCAATCGAAGAGGAGTGAGGTCAACTTCTTCGGAAAATTCGGGATGGCCATCGGCCGGTTGAGGTGTTTGAGGACGCGATTCCGCCGTTGCCTCGGTCATGCCCCTCGCCAAGGCACAAATTACGTCATTGGCATCGATCCTGACGGTGCGACAGAAAGTGTCCAGAGCAAGAGGTGCAAGCACAGGAATTTCACCAGCCTGAATGGCAGAACGAATAAGTCCGAGATCCGAGGGGAACATGTGGGCTTCGGGGATATCGTATCCTTCTGGAACTTCGTTTTCATCTTTGGGACCAAGGCGAGCGATTGGGGAGACGATGGGACGGGCATTGGCACCTTGTCGTTCCAGCGATTTGACTACCCTCATGGTTTCAGAGACAATTTCTGCACGATCTCCATCCTCTCCACGAACAAGATCCTCGTTCTCGACGATGATGACACTGACAAGTCCGAGTTTTTTGAGGTATATCAGACCCCGGGTGATGCTGTCCAGCTGTCGGTCCGTGAAAGGTCCTTGGAGCTTCACGAGAGCAGTCCTTTGACAAACCGGGTCGAGGATTGAGGCAATGATTGGGCTTGTCTGAGACTGGAGAGCGAGTTCCGCCCGTTGTTTGGCGGTGGAGGTGGCGGTCTGGGGGGTATCTGTAACAGACTTTTCCGGAGCCAGCGGCTTTTGTGCTGACTGTTGTTTTTGGGGTATTGGCATTGGTTTTATGCCGAAGGAAGCAATATAGGCCTTTGCATCCCTCAGGGACGGGCTGGCGCGGATGACGGAGAGGATGAACTCCTGTCGAAAATTTAACACGAGTAGAAGAACACGAAGACAACGGACACGTACCCTCTCGCTGGGGGTTGCGGTAGATTCTTGACGGTCATGGTCGGGATCTGGTTTGCGAAGGCCCTTGGCGGTCTGGAGAGAGGTAATCGGGGTCGGCGGCGCGTAATTTGGTGGGTGAAGCGCTTTGTATGACACACTCACGGCGTAAAAGGCCTTAAAGCTCGCGGGGGCACCACCGACCTTCAGGTGGGATATGTGGGCGGAATGGGAGAGCATTCTGGGGGGGTGGGTACGTAGTGGAGAAGATCGAGGATACTCGGCAGACTTTTAAAGAGTCACCGTGAACTGAGGCCTGACCGAGTCGGATCGCGGTCCACATACCTTCGAGACGCTGAGGGCGAACTGCCTCTGGGCGGGCAAAGGGTTGTATGGCGTCAGTCACACGGCCGCACACGTTTATAAGCCAAATTTTCGTTTCTTGCACACGGGACGAGGGGAAAAAATTAGCCACAAGGAGATCACGAGAGGGTCCGTTCCGCCCCTCTAATCTAATCTGATAAAATCACCAGCCAATAGCGGATAACTGTCTGACATCCCCATCCGCCCTCGCATCGCACCATTCGGTTACCAGCCGTTTGGGCTGTGTTGTTCACGAGGTTTCTGATTTTTCTCCTGCGCTTTGCATACAAGCAGGGTAACTTCGAGGCGCGCGCCCGGCCGAAGGGTGATTAATAGGCGCCAGCGCCACCGTTCCGCGCCAGTCAGAGTGCACTCCAGTCAACCTGGACAAACACAAACCTACCTCGTCCACTGTAAAGTAAGAGATCGGATGCTATGACAAAGGTCTGTGTCACCCATATGACCACAAACTGATATCTGACGCCCCAAACAAACCGCCCCAGTTATATCTCGAAGACAACGTTTACAGAAAAGACGACGTTCAAGCCCACGCCGTCGTTCTGGTCTGTCCCCCTCGCTACTTCAGCTGCAGCGTCTTCTGAGGCAGGAGATATTCTATCGGAACTACAGAGGTGTTGGTATGATGGAAACGACGGTATACCGATATCAGACGACCCGCTTATGCGCAACCTCAATCCCGGCGAGGTCGGCGTCGCCTATTATCCGATAGGCAGACGCGAAATCTGTTCGGAAAACGAGTTTGAGCTGCTTGATCGTACCTTCAGGCCTGGCTCGGTTTGTAAACGCTTTCAAGAAGACTCGATGTCTGGGATCGTCTTGGACACCAGCGTTCAGGTTCGCGTACAGCACGCGATTACTCATGAACTCCTCGACCGGTGGGTCCCTCTGGATGAAACCAACCCCGGTCACGAATTGGAAATCGGCGATCACATAATTTATGACGACTGGGTCGGCCAGGTCTGTCTCTTCCCTCCTTGTGACACCGTATTTCCATCTCCTATACTGTTTTTGTGACAGATAATCGAGGTAAACCCCTTTCAACCCTCACGTCACGGCGGCTTGATGTTTACCAGTGAACTGGGAAGATTTTTGACGAGGCCATCGTGCAAACAAGCAATGGGGACATTCGAAGGCTTCCCGACCTTAGTGCGTGCCTATCGATCGGATACAAAGGCGAGGTACGTCCTGATAGCGCCATCAACCTACCGTAAGGATCAACCCATTTGTACATAGAATGTGCTCGTACAAGCAGCTGGTGGAAACGCAGACGTCCTGAAGGAGATTTCAGAGTTCGCCCCACCGGGTCCTGGCGACGTTTGCCTCGGTCTACGGCACCGGTTAGCCGCAATATCATGGCTCGCAATCAATCAGACGGTAAACAGCTACCATACACGTTCCCTTCTAATCTTATTTCTATTGATCTAGTTACCGCTAGAAGAGTCCGCCACTCGACAGCGGCCGAAACGCTTATGGCGAGCGGAAGAATTTGACGAGCTCACATTGGTCCGGCGTCGTACGACTGTCAGAATCGGCGAGATGGTCACCCTAAAGAACTACGGCGATGCTCCTGCCTCGCGCCACTTCAATCAAATCACCGAGGGGGACGTGATAGAAGTGCGGCATTTCATAGTACGGGATAGACAGACCCAGGTGACGGTGTTATGGCAAGACGGGACGAAGGAGACTAAGCCGGCTAGGGAACTCGTACCCCATTTGCACCCAGACGAGTATGAATGCTGGTGGGGTATCCACCTCGATGATCAGCCATTCGACTAACGACCCCAATTTAAGGCCGGGTGACCACGTCCTCTGGAAGGCGGACGGAAAAAACCGTACTGCAGTTGTCCAGGTCGTCCACCCGTCTCAGCGAGTGGCCATCCTCAAGCTCACCGATGTCCCAGAATCAGTTCCAGAAAGCGAGATGGTTTCCTTGCTTGAACTCGATCCGCATGGGACACACGATATAACGGCCAACAACTCCTCTCCCTCACCAGATGAACTCGGCGTTCATCGTGGCGAATTCGTCTTCGTTCACAAGGAAGGTACGACGAATGGGAGCGTTATGCCGATGGTACCCAAGATCGGCGAGTTGGAGGCTTGGGTGCAGGATGTCCCATCCTTGCATACCATGCAGCCTGGCGGGTTCACAGATGTTATCTACGCTGAGGGGTTGAAGATCATAATGACCGAGGAGAACTGGAGGGATGGTAGACACACAATCATACCCACTGGTGTCCCTGTGAAACCCGTGTACTGGTTTGGACACGTTTCCGATGTAGGTCCGCTCTGGTTCCGAATCACCGTTTTCGGGGAGCCGAGGCTAGGACTTATCACTTCTACCCCTCAGCTTTCCACCGATGGGCAGATAGAAGTCACCCTCCCGCATGGGGAAAAAATTCTGGTACCTCTCCAACGTTTGACGAGGCTTTACGACGGGCTCGAACAATTGGAGGATATGTTCGACGAAGGTTTCTCGGAAGAGGGGAGCTCGATGGAGGACGCTCTGATCGAGGGCGAAGAGTGGCCTGACGGCGCTCCTCTACTTCGATTACCCCCGCATCTGATGCCTCTGGACTTTGAGAGGGGAGCGGAGACCGGAGATGGAGATGAAGATGGAGATGAAGGTAAGGAAATTTTGGACGCCATGATTTTGGATACGATGGAGAGCTACATGGACCCTCCCCAAATTCGTGGAGGGCTTCCTATGGACGATATATCGATGACCCCCCAGGTATCCACCACACCTGTTCCACAGGGCTCCTCGACTCCACAAGCCACATCCCAGCTCCCTGAACCGCCCAGAGATTCGGAGAATGACGATCTCTACTGGAAACGATTTGATATTCTGGCTTCCGCGCCGACAGACCATGCGTTCTACGATAGACCGGTCGCTCAGCCTTCGAGGATGTTCATGGCGAGGCTGCATAAGGAACATCGTGCCTTGTCCACCGGTCTTCCAGGTACGCTCATCTTGATTCGTGTGGTCGGTTGAAACGCCAATTTCCTCTTCAGCCTCGATCATTGTGCGGGCCTACGAGGACCGAGGAGACCTTCTCCGTTCGCTCATCATCGGTCCAGAAAATACACCTTACGAAGATGCCCCGTTCGTTATCGACTGGATGCTGGACGCAGATTTCCCACAAACACCTCCGATAGCGTTCTTCATTAGCTGGACGAACGGGAACGGAAGGGTAAATCCGTGAGTCACCAACCATCGTCTGGCGCGACAATCGATGATCAATAGACCCCTATTTTTTTTGTGTCGATCGTTATCGAACATCAATCCCACTTTTGCGGACTTAGGAATTTATACGAGGATGGTAAAGTTTGTCTATCCATCCTGGGTACTTGGTCGGGAGAGAAGAGCGAAACGTGGCAACCTTCAAGATCTTCACTCCTCCAAGCTCTCGTCTCCATCCAGGGTCTGGTCTTAGTAAAAGAACCGTAAGCGGTCGTCCTCGAAATCTATTAACTCTTGCCTGGCTAACTAGGCCGGATAGGTATTTCTGTGAACCAGCGTACGAGAAATTCCGGGGTACGAACGAAGGAGCGTTGAACAGCCGACTGTACAACGAGAAAGCTTACGTGCTTTCAAGAGGGTTCATCCTTCGCGCGTTGGAGAGGGCACCTAGCTCGCTCGAAGACGAGATTAAAGGGTTTTACCTCCCTTCTCCATTCTCCGAGAGTTCCGAAACCGAGGATGCGATGGACGAGGACGAGGATCGTGGAGAGGGTTCGAGTCAAAGTCGGGGCGGAGGACAGAAAAGGCTCGAGAAGGTACTAAACAACAGCAAGGACCTCATCTCGCTCAGTCAAGCTCTTCAACAACAATCGCAAACACAACCCATGTCCTTAAGCCAAAGTCGGCCGCCTGTAGACCAAGAAGGACCCCCGCCTGTCCTAGACGAAGAAGCGGCGGTCCCATCATTAACGGCGGGAGGAATCCTCACCCTTCAACGAGTCCTCGCCAAGCTCTCCGATATCCAACGGAACCATTCCCAACGTTCCTTCGAAACCGTGCCCATGTCAAGTTAGGCCAAAGTGGGAACCCACCGGACACTTTGCATTTGTTGCTTGTTTGTGGGTTCGGAAGGGTGTGTGATTGTTGTGTTGTGGACGGGTGGGTGTCATGGGATGGAGTGTAACATACACGATGTAAATAAGGAGATGCGCATGTCATGGTGCTTCGCACGGTCGTGATTCCGAGCTTATGGTTTGCACCGGTAGCATGCGAAGTAACTCTTCCATGCTAAAGCTCCGGGCCCATCAAGCTGAATTCAAACTGATGGCATGTACATGCATTCTATGTTACACGATGGGAGAGTGCAGAAAGCGGCGCCAACCCGTGAGGTGGCAAAAAGTTCTGAAGAAGATCGACCATCAAAGGATGCGGAGGACAGGGGGGGGCACAAAATTGGCCAAGAAATCGTCGCCTAATCTAGTCTAATGGAGTGATGGTAATGTAATGCGAAGGTATATAGCGGTGCGATGTCCGTTTGGGCACGATGAGTGTATGATGGAGAAACGGTGCATGTGAATAGGTATTTGGAAAGATGCAAGGCAACGGGTAAGTAGGGGGATAAAGAGTGGAGTTGACAGGAGTCAGGAAGATTGCGAACAAGGAACGAATTTACCCAACCCACAACCATTACACCCAGATAAACCCCCTCTTTACAGATGGGGAAATGACTGAAAAATCGAAAGCTATAACGAGAACAAACGGGATAGAAGAAGCGGAGGCATGGACCAAACCAGCAGAGGCCAAACTGTTCAACATGGGGATCGAAGCCAAGGAAGAAGTGAGGGATCGTTTAACACTCTCCCAAAAACCTGTTCTTCGGGAGCTGTTGTTTGAAGTCGTCTACCCAGGTTGTTAAGTTGGGGTCTGGGGAATGGATCAGCGTCTACCACCTGGGAGGCAAGCAACGAGAACACTGACTCGTATAGGCCTCAATATACGTGTTGATGTACGCTTGAGTGGGGAAGTCGGGTGGGTCGCACGTGTAATCGATCGAATCTGTCCGCTGGTACACTCGAATCCAATCGACAGACATAGTTACCGGGAAAGGTAGGTGTTCGATATCAACGAAACCGAAGTTGCTCGACATTCCCAGGTTCATAATAAGGTACTACGAGAGAGGGGGTCAGCGTCCACTGGAGAAAGGGAAAGCTGGTCGAAGCACCATAGGCTCTTGGGGGATAGGCCTGGGGCCAATTGAAACCCGGTCGTCAGCGGCGAACCCTGCAGCACGAGCGGTCCACGCATGCTTGTTGTCATTAATCCATAGTATGTACTAATTCAGTAATCAGCCTTGGTTTTTTTCGTGACAGTGAAGTGAGAGAATAATACCCCATCGTCGAAACCAGGTTCGTACTCGATGCCGTACACCGCAAAGCACCCAGAGCCGCTCTTCTCGTAACAGTCGGGATCTGAGCAACGAAACGGTTCAGGTCCTCAGAAGCTGGGTAGGAAGGGATGAAAAGAGACTCACTGGTATAAGAAACGACGGACGAAGCCTAAGGCAATCCACTCAGTATCGTTTGAACTGTGGTTTAATTCGAGTCATTACCTGCTGGTATACTCCTCCCTTGTAGGTGTTGAGGAAACTGTTGTCCGGAGTCGCAATTTCCAGGTTGTTCGTAGTGTTGAACCATTCGTATCTGGCGTTAAATGGCTACGATCGGGGCACCATCAGCGACCAGAGGGACAGGTTTTTAGTTGCCTTCGACTTACCGCCCACTGAGAGGATTGAGAAACTTCTCCCCTCAAGTCGCCTGTAACCTGAGTGACAGGAGCGCCTCAGCAAAGATACGTCACAACTGAGCTGGGATCCTACCTGAGCCTCAAAGATATCGATTTCTGGCGCAGCCCTCCCCACATATGTACCATCAGAGTGAATGGGACCGGGATGTGATTCGCCCTCACAGGTGCACCGGCTCAACCTTTGGCCAGGCAAGTAGGACAGAACATCGTTGTAACTAGGATCACCACCCTCGAGCGCAGCTTGGGGGCCACCGTTGTGCGTTTGGTTCTGGAAAAAATGGGGTTCATCCTGTGGTAGATAGCCGGGAGTGGGGAACTTACCGACACTGTTCCGACGTCACATGAATCGTAAGTGTAGGGCCACTGGAGAGAGAGGTGGTCAGGCCAGGTGAAAAATGGAAAGACCCAGAGAACTGACCATGCCATCCAAAGTTGCACCATATCCAGCGCGACCCAAATTACCCATGGTCCACACGGCAGGCCACAGTCCCATGACGTCGTTAACGCCCGGGAGGCGGACAGAAGCCTCGATCAATCCACCCGTGAAACAGAAGTTGTTCCAGGTGCTCATCATACCACCCTGATAGTTCAACTCATGGGTCTGTTTTCTCGACAGGGTGATCTGCAATGCTCCATCTTTGGTTATGAGAGCAGCAGGATCATACCACTCCATGTTGTTCGTAGCCCAATAATGCAAGTCAACAGCTTCCCAGTACGGGTCGTCGCCGGGGTAAAACGTCCGACCATCGGTATTGAACTCGTCCGAGAAGATGAGTTGCATATCACTACCGCCATCCCATGATTTCTTGGTGCGGACCTCCATAGGAGTCTCCTTGTCGATCAACCCGTAATTTCCTGGTATCTCTGGGACCTGGAAGTGAAGTCAACGGGATGGACGGGCAGGAAGACGTGTGTACGTACTTGGCCACTAGCATTCATACCGCCAATATTGAAACCGGCCATATTTGACATAGGCTTGGTAGTGAAGTGTGAGATGATGGGATAACCAGCGCTGGAATGTGGTAAATGTTGATGGCTTGGGTGATATCGAACAAAGGGACGCACAAAAGAGTAATGATGCCCAGAGAGAGGAGCGCGAGACATCCGAGATTGGCAAGACCTCGGACAGTGAAGATGTTCCCAGCCTTATCGTTTATCCTGTCCCGCTTGGGGTCGGGATTATGGAGGTAGTCATCGGGCTCTGCATGGCTCAAGGAGAGATCTGCGCCCCAAGCAGATGGGTCGGGTGAGAGTGAGAACTGGAGGAACACGATCAGAAAGCCAAGGAGAACAAGAGCAATCATGGGAACGACACCTTATCAGAAATTGATGGGCCGCTTGTACTTGTCGAGGAGTATGGTGACGAATTCTGGGGATGGAACGAATATTGAGCAACTTTCTCCCCGTTGCGATGGACAAGAGGACAAGACGAGTGGCGTGGGGATGGTCATGACGGCAGACGCCGGTAAGAGCCGGTTACGGCAGAAGAGTGGTAAACGGGGAAAGGACACGTACAATGGAGCTCGAACTCGACGCGTGCTTGAGGCCGTGGGGGCCTTGGGCGAGGGCGGCCTGCACCCCTTGTCTGGTCGTGGATGGCGAGAGGAGACTTGTAGCGGAAGAAGTTGGACCGGGTGCCATGAGTCTGGGTTGATGGCCAGGCACGGAGACGGGTTGAGGAAATTTTGAGGAAACGGCCCTCTGCACTGGGGTCGTGTGGTGGGAGAGAAGGAAGGAGAGGGGAGGGGAAGGAGTGACTGGAGATGGTCGTTCGGGAAAGAAAAGGGAGTGGAGCGTTCAAACCTCTCCGAAGAACAACTTAAGAACCCGGGTGTTCGGTTCGCCGGTCCACGTGGCTAAGCTAATCCTACCGGTAAGCGTAGCCACCAACCAGCCCCAGGATCCCGCACCCGTCCTCTCCCATCTCGCCCACAACCTTCTCAATCCTCGTCAGCCCCGTCTTCTCGCCCCCTTCCCCACCAACCTCAAGGCCCTGACTGGCTGCCATCTCGTCAATCTCTCCGAGTCTCCGCAACACCGCTTCGTTCGCCGCCCTGAGAACCTCCCTGCCAGATTCATCCCTCGCCAGCACGTCCAGCATTACCCCCTTCTGGATCAGGTAGGCATCGCGGGGCGAAACCGCTCCTTGATCGTGATCATCAGCAGGGAGCTCGGGCACATCAGAGGCCGGACACTCTTCCTGCTGCAGCCAGGTTTCCAGCGCCACAGACGTTTGGTTTGCCCGCTTTTGCCTATCTCTCCTTGACGGCCGACCTCGCTTCCGAATATGTGCAGGAGCATCTACCACCGCGTCGTCTCCTTCTCTATCCGGGACGAAGATTTCTCGAGGTAGTTTGCATAGCTCGAGATCTGAACTAGGTAAAATGTAAAAGGCATCCGAATTGACCAGCTGCGAGAGCACATGGGTCACTTGTCCCTTGAGTGGAGACAACTGTCCGGTATCCAGGAGTGATGGTAGGGCCAACAACGAGTGGAGTATCTCTGTCACCCCCGAATTAGCGGAGATCAAATTACGTGCAGGACAAAAACGGTCCACCAAACGACACCTCGATACCGGAGACGGCGTGCAGTCTGGGTGCGGAAGTGGACGGTTGTGTGTTGTAAAACACGTGAACGGCGTATAAAGCCCCAACGCGAGCAAGGATGTGCTCAGACGGCTTCAGTCGTTCTGGAGCGGAGCTATCAGGTAAATTAATATAGCGCATGGCAACCTGGGAACACACCCATAAATAATTTGATGGTCACCCTGAGGAAGGCATCTCTCGCGTAGGCGTCGAACACCTTGAAGTGCATCCACTGCCAGCCAGAAGATACCCAGATCGACTTGAACAAGCTGAAGGAGTGAACGGGATCTTCATGATATTTTTGCGAAAATCCTTGCACAAGTGTCTCGATGTCCTCCCTGCATGAGTCGACGTAGAGTGATGACGTGAAGTAGGTCGGCTGGACAATAATCCCGCCCCTGCTTGCCGACGGTCCTGGCACGAGGGACATGGTGGACACGATCGACCCAACGTTCCGTCGCGTCATCCACCCTCCTCGGCATCTCCCCGATGCTCCGCCAGCTCTCTCTCCCTCTCATCCAGACGGCCTGTTTTTTCTGCCAGTCTCAGATAAACCCGCCCCCAAGAGACCCGCGCAATTTCAAATGCCCTCACTGCCAATGCTGGAACCGTTATGACGCACGTGGAGAGATCACCTCCGACGAACCTGCGATGCACGAGCCGGGGATGAACGCAAAGTCGTTTGCGAGGAGAGGTGGGCTCCTGGTCCTGCACTGTTGGCAAGTAGAACTGACGACTTGCACAGCGTCACCCAGGAAGGACAGATTCCTGCCGAGCTATGGTAAGACTGTGTTCTGCCACACTTGCCAAACCAATCAAGTATGTGTCCTCCACGTTCAAACCCGGCCGACACCTTCATTCTGACCGGCCCGCTACCAGATGTTGCTGGCAAACCTTCTCGCCAACTACCTCCCATCCTCAGAGGTTTGTTCCCATCCACCCTATCATTGACACGCATTTAAAACCCGTGTAGGATCCGGAGTACCCGGCTAGACTCGCATCTCTTCCCTCATACCAAGCTTCCGTCGAACTACGCTACCCACCCGTATGTGCAACCTGTCTCCCCGCAGTCGAAGAAGAAATACGATCCCGGGACCACATGGCCCGTACCAGCGCCCTCGGACACTGGTTGAAATCCAGCAAGGGGAAGGGCAAACAATGCGTGGCAAGTGGAGACGCGCACGCTGCCGGGAGGGGGGGTGGTCAGGAGACTGGTGTGATGGGTGTGAAGAAAGTGAAGAGGGATGGTCAGATCTGGAGCGTGAGAGGGGGCATTTGGGTTGGTGCACTCGGACTGAGTGTAGGTGTGGATTTTGCTGGTGAGCCTTTAACGGGATTTTTCCCACTTGATTTCAGGGTTCATCACATTCCTGTAGGCTCGATTTTTGACTGGCGATTACCCACCGACAGCGTTTGGGCTTACAAAATCCTCCCGGGCATAGTAATCGCCTCATGTTTTATGGTACTCACCTGGAACCCGTGGGAGAACTACGTAAACAAGGCAAATGTCCAGGGGAGGGGTATCAGGATGAAGGGCGAGACCGCATATATCGTGAGCGGAGCTTCCCCGAATTCAAATTTATTTTTGACAACCCGACTCGCAGGTTTGGCAAACCATTGCGTGGTGTTCGCGGATACTGACTTGTTCTGCATTGTATCTGGCCGCCACGGACCCGTCAAAAGACTACCTAGGCCTTTTTCATGCAGATCCCAACTTTGGACTCATCCTAGGGCGATCAACTTCACGTTTCTATTTTTCTGCTTCTCTAATACTTGAATTATTCGTGAGTCCTATCTCGGCCTTGCCAAGGCCCCGTTAACCTCGCATTTCGGAATCCAGGTTCTCATCATCTCGTTCGTGACACTCAAAGTTGTCCGGCCGCCCTCAATTCGTCTCATTGAACCCAATACAATCTCATCTACAACCCGCTCGTCTTCTCTTCCCCCTGCTCCCGCAGCTCGTTTCCCAACTCCACAGCCAACACAGGTGCAAGAATCCGATCTATTTAGCTCCTTGACGCTTTCGAATAACCCCTTGGCGACGATACGCACGAATCCTATCTTCGGATCTCCCTCGCTTCAGAATCCCCCTCCGCCAGATGACAAGAAAGAGGCAGAAGATCCGGACGCAATGGACTGGACTCCAACAAACCCTTTTCCGAAGGAGAGAATGAATCCATTCCTTCGTGGGGGGTCTGCCCCAGTACGTTCTCGACACGGAGAAGGGGAGGAAGAACTTGTGCTGAGGAATCAGAGGTTTTTCCCGCCTGAGGAACCTACTGGACTCGAGGGGTTGTTGAGTAAGACGATCTTGGCAGAACCTCCCCCTGCTTCAGGTTCTGGTGTCGGTGGATATGGGAAGAGAGAGGGTGGGTGGTTGGGGCGATTTTGGTCAACAAATTCTTCGTAGGTGCTGAACGGCTGCGCTATTGTGGATGGAGGTGTCTTTTCTTCCCGTGTTTCCTATGAAATATCCCCTCCCCTTGACCTCGACACTACTCACCAATGCTACGGGCGGAACCTGCTCCCAACCGTTCATTCGTCCTTACAAAGAATTTACCCCAGCGAGATCGCGATGGATGCCATTGACACTTGAGAGCGGGCGGGATGAAACGAAAGAGCTGCCTTGTTTGCGAGGTTTCTCTGCCCCCCAAATGAAACCTCTCCGCCCTGCGAACACCGCCACATCCCCTATGATCCTCGATCCATCGAATGTTCATGCAGTGGTCGAAACCTCTGGAACAGACAGAATCGTCAGGTTTGATAAGGTCAAAGTATCCCACAATCTGTTTGGTGAAAGGAAGTACAGGAGGGTGCGCTTTGACTCGTGGAAGTGATTCCACGACGCTAAGAGTCGAAATGAGAAAGACGAATATCACACCGCCCGAAGCCCGTCTTGCGGCACACATGTATGCAATGTACAACAGGGACTCCTTCCACGGGAAAAAAACACACGTGGGGCGGCGCGCCATAATCGAATCGTTCGTCGTGAATTGTGAGGACTGCTAGGTCTCTTGGAGATGGCGCGCAGTGTGCATTAAGCAGCGTACTCGGCGTGCCTCCCAGCTCGAGAGGATCTTCGGAGAAAATAAGCAGGAATCGCCTGGAATCAAAATGGATGTGTCTGTATGATAGCACCGAGAGTGTGGATCCCTGTCCCAGCATGTAATGATCATGGCCTCGGGCGAGATGACGAGGGATCGAGTTTGATTACATTTGATCCCGATCTGCAAACCCCCGAGCGTGGATCTGGAAAGCACTGGGCGGATCCGATCGGGGGTGCGATGCCCCCTGCAGACTCTCCCCTTGTCCGAACCCCCGTCATCGGCGCGTTCCAGCCATTGTCCACTACCTCTTCTCGATAGTCTGGGTGACCGCGTATCCGGATAAACCTGTGACCGGGGCCCATAGGTCGTCCATATAAGGGATTTTACCCACGTGTGCGAGGCCCTGCTCTCAGCTCCCTCGGTATTTTCTGCTGGGACGTTTATGGTCGTTTACTCTCTTCTTCCCCGATGGATTTCCTAATGGGATATCGGCTACGTCTTGGCGCACATCCCCAGGTTGAAATGGACGACTCCCGGATGAGTAGTTTAGCATCCGTGTCGACCTGCTCGTGGTTCAATGACCTCCGGATCCCTGATGAAAAGTTGAGCGCGTCTTGCGCGGTGTTCCTGCATGAAAGTCGGAGCGCAGGCAGATTGCGCCAAGTCGATCTCATCGATTCTGCCAATACAGCTGGAGCACTCATGATGCAAGGCGGGATACCCACACACTCTGACTCAAACTCTTCCGAAGACAACACTAAAAGGCTGGAGTACCATTGGATACCGAATGTATGCTACTGTTGATGATGTGATGCAAGGTGTTACTAATACCAAACTGCTGTCTACAGAGTGCGCTACTGGACTAGAGTCTGGTTAGATAAAAATACAAATTGGTACGTGTGTGATGTTGATGACGAGGACAATGGGAGTGAACGAAGTGCGAGCAAAGGGAAGAAATAATCAGAGGCGCATGAACGCGCAGTAGGATGATACGGGAATGGCCAGAGAGGGAGCCAGAGGAAGCTAGGGCAAAGGATATGAATGAGGGATGAGGTAGATTGGCTGGAGTAGGTCCGCGCTCCAAGGGGTACCGGCCCTCAGCATCTTCCTGATAGACTTTCTCTGGTCGTCACCAGCCGCCATCCATCGCTTCACCTCCGTATCATTCCCTTCCTGTATATCCGGTAGGGGAACAAAACTCGGATCCCGCTGCAAATGCATCGGATTACAGGATTTTTTTCTGTGGACACGGAGTGTGTCCTTTCGCTTGAAGGAGCGTCCCTTGCCCTTGCACTTGGGATTCGGACATTTCCAGATCATGGCGTCCACCCCGAGCTTGAAATGTTTCGCCTTCATGTGGCGCTCAATCGCCTTGTTCCCTGAGCAGCCCCACGATACTACCCCGCAAATTTTGTTGTCCTTTGTGAAAGGACAGAAGTAAAAATTTGTAATTTCTCCGGAGGCCGGCTGCCAAACCGGCTCCTGTGACGTTGGGAGGGAGATTGGCGGGGCTTTTGCTGGTAGTTGTGAGACTGATGGTCCCGCTTCTGGTAATTCTGGAGAGGGGGAGTCGGACGATGGCGACGACCCCGTTAAGGGTAGTTGGTGGGAGGGATGAGGGGGGAGGGATGGAGATCTTGACTGCTCCGGGGTCTCAAATGGGGGGGAGAGGAGCGGGGAACTAGTATTGAAGGGGATTCGGGGAGAAGGGGGTCGCAAGAATATATCCTCGGCAAGATACCACTGGGGATCTGCAAGATTGGAACAGTAGTTATCCACGTGCGGTTCGTGGACACCAAAGCCAAACTCCCCAACCTCTGGGAAAGATGGTGGGTAAGATCCCATTGGATCCTGAACCGCGGAAACATCATTCTGCCCGGGGGTGGCATTGACGAAATCTGTGAATTCAAACATATCTGGGAAGTCTGGGACCATTTGTAACTCGGGAAAGACGACGTGGAAGAGATGAAGGTGAGGAGGTGTAGAGCCGATGAGTAAGAGGAAGACACGCGAGGGTGTGCAGAGGATGGGACGCGACAGCGAAGGTGAGGATTGAGGTGCTGGTGTTCACGGTCCACCCGCGTTTAAACGAACGCGACAAATGGGTCACGTTACTTGGGGATTTCTTCATGGGCTCCTTGTATGGGGGGAACCAATGCGAGGGCCCGCATTGATGTCCGTATTAGGAACGAGAATGCGACTGGTCCAGCCTCGGGCGGGAAGGCGTGAGTACTATCCGAAACAGAGCGGATGGGGCCGTTCGTAGTAAGCCATCACCCGGAACTCAACCCACCAGCCACGAGTGTAATTAGAGGGTCTCCAGGTAGTTCGCCAGGTGGGGTTCGAAGAACAGTTTACTTGGTCCGGGGGGGGGGGTTTACAGATAAAATCCGCCGGGTGTTAAATGTGACGGTTGCGGACATCGCTTCCCTCTCAGCTTGCCCCCCACGCCCCGGAGTGTGTCTGTAATGGGATTCGGGTGGTAGATGACGTGACATCCTTGGATTGGACGACTCAACCTGCGTCTTATGCCTGAACGAGCATCGTTCGGAATCTCTGCGGACTAGCAGCTCCGGGGGGCCATCCGCACTAGAAGACACCCGGGAATATCCCATCACGAAGGTCAAAGCGCACTAGAATCCCCGTATCCCGCACCGCCCTCCTGGTTGCAGACACCAATAAAGCCGAATTGTTGCCCGCTAGCTGGCACGTGTTACATCCAACGGTCAGAGAATGGTATAACAACACAGCCCCGTAGGCCAAGGTAGGGGAAAGCCAAGTCCAGTAAATCCAGAACGCAACGGTCAAAGAAAGCCGGCGTCAAAGTCTCCGGGATGCGTATTTGGCCGAATGGGGGTCCAGAAGGGGCCAGCCGCGCGGTACGGTACTCGGACATGCGGAGGAGGGGTCTTCCTCCATCAGATACCTTTGGTGTTCTCAAAAATCATCGAAGAGCACACGGGGTGGTGAACAACGCTGATGAGAGTTGAGTCCGAAATGGAAATGGCGGATCCAAATATTGCACCTCCGCCTCCGAAGCGATCGTCCAACTCGAATTCCGCAGCCTCCCAGTCCGAGGCAGATAGCGGCCCAACAGACCCTTGCAATCGATTGTCCTGAAATGGGCCAGGCGACCCTTTTTATTCCCTCCTAGTCAACGAAACTAGAACCCCAAAGAATAGGAGGCATTTCAGTAAATAGTCAACTAGATTGAACAGAGAAAAACGGAGGGGTCGGAGGGTGTGTGGAGGGGATAGGGAAGGGCGAGTGTGCTCAAATAGCAATGTGGTGCATAACATTTTGAACGACCGGAAGAATTGATAACCAAGAACTCGTGGTCGAGAATTTGCGGCCGAAGCTTTTGCAAGAGATGAATATGAACCAAAAAACGAAACCTAAGCTAGGTCTGGTAGGGTATACTATATATAACAGTTGAATGGGACCAAGACAAGACGGCAACGCGAGGTACAAGTGCTCTACTCAAACGTTTTGCTGGAATCTGGAAAAGAAAAAAAGGTTTCAAAGGAGGGGACACGTGCATAGACGACGACAGGCTGGTGGTTATGAGCGAGGTGAGGGAGGACGAGAGGCGAAAACCAAGAATGATACAACGGGAGAGGGAGAAGAGTAAGGGAAATCCGAAATAGCTGTTGCAGATCCCAGGGTGTGTAAAAAAAACATGAAACAGCGAAAAGACCCAACACGCAGGTTGAAGGTGAGGGAGGGAGAGGGCATAGCGTGGGACGAAGTGTGGAACTATGCGGGGAGTAGCGTGTCTAGTGAGTGGTGTGGGGTTAGGTGTGGTAAGCAAAAGGGTGTGTCACGCTGATCATCCAAGCGCAGGTGGGTAATAAGTTAATGGATAACAGGGGAGGGTGGGAGGGGAGAACGGGAAGGAGAAGTCCCCACCCGTTTTGGGTGAGCGGGTGTTCGACTCAACAAATTTAAACATGGATGAATGAAACAGGCCGTCTCATGTCAACTGTCTCATCGCTGGCGGTCGTCGCGGAGTCCATCTGTGACCCACCAACAGTCGTGGCGTTGCTGTACGTCCTTGGTCGCGACTTGTCGTTGATAGGTGCCTTTAGCTCATCAACCATATCTCCGGTGGTAGTCTCCATGGAGGTCGGCGTCAGCTCGTCCCTCTCATCCGGTTGGGCATTATCCCCTCCGTAGCTATCCCTCGGAGAAACAGAGTAAGCACTTTGGAAGTCCGACATGTCCTCATCATCCGTGGAACCGATGTTGCCCTGGGTCAAGGCAGGAGTGATGGGGGTCAACGCGGGGGAGGGAGGAGTCGCGCTCAACGAAACGCCGGAGCCGATCCTTCGAAGACCTTGAGAAGGGGGATCACCCCGAGGAGGTCTAGAAGGGGCGAGGGTATCACGAGGCTTGGCGTCCACCCCGAGCGGGATTGAGTCGTGACGCTGGCGGATAGATGGAGAAGACTCCTCCCTGAGACGGGAGGTAGTGTGTGTAGAAGAAGAGCCATCGGAGCGGTGACCTTTGGGTGTCCTGCGACGGCGTGGACCACGGGTATGGGTGTAGTCTTCGCTCTCGCTGGAGGATGTAACCCTCCTGTGCTCGTTGGCGAGGGCGGTTTCAAGCTGAGAACCAAGACAGTAAGTCCACATCCTGAAGGAAGTATATAAGTACTCTCACCTTGCGCTGAATCTCCATCACTTTCTGAGCAATCTTATCGCTCTTCTCGCTGATGCCCATATCCACGGCACCCATAGCGTCCTGGTGGTTCTTGTCTATACGATTCCCCTCGGCAGAGAACCTCTTCTTCGTAATCGTTACGTCCTCATCTGGGATCTCTTGGACTTCGTCGGCACCAGGACGCTTCCTTCGCTCATCGCTCTCCTCTTCCTCGGTTTCCTCAATGACCGTGGTCGAACGATCAGCAACATGGTGACGAGAATCATCGTTGTAGTCAACCAACGTCGACTCCGTTCCGTAGCTCCTCAACCTCTTCTCGCTGGTACTTCCTCTCCTGCTCCTGCCCCCGGGAGTACCAGGGGTGGAGGGCCTTCTAGGATTGGTCGGAAGATCCGACATTCGGGAATTTGGTCGGGAATCATCCGTATACTCGGAAACATCAGAAAGGATCTCGACCTGCATCGAAGCCAGGGCACGCTCGATCTGAGCCTCAACCTCGGCGACCATTTCGAGCCTCTCTTGCTCCATCCTGACCATCGCGTCGCGCATCTTTTCAAGTTCTGCAACGGCGTCACGGTGTGCGTTCTCCGCTTCCTTGAGTTCTGGGGAACAAAAAGGGGAGGACAACCGTTTTCATCAGCATGGCAGCTTACAGGACGAGGGACATTGCGCGGAGAAAGGAAGGCAGGAGTATAAGACCAGAGGGAGGAAAAATACATACGGGTTTGCAACTGGACCTTCTCCCCATTCGCCGTGCTGACAATCCCGCTCAGCCGTTTGGCTTCCCTTTGTTCCTTGTTGACCTTGGCCCTCAAGTCTTGCGCTTCGAGGCTCAACTTCTCGGCATACTGTTCGAAAGTCACAAACTTGTCCCTCCAGAGGTCACTCTCGGTCATCAAAAAGTTGAGCCTCCTCGACAACCTGCCTATCTTGGTCTCTAAATCATCTCGAGCGTCCACAAAGGCAGTTGCACGTTTGCGGATGGACAATTGTATAAGCTGTTCAGCGGCGGAGAGCTGAGGGGCGCGTCTGTATGAGCCGAATGACGAGATCCGTTTGAACAAGGACGGCTTCTTAAACTTGTCTTGGAGGACCTGGTCGAAGGCCTGAATGATCCTGGTCGAGTGCCACCACTCGGGGGCCTTTATCATGTCTGCGACGGCTGTGGAGGCAGCACCCCTCTTAGCTTGGATCTTGCAGATTGGCCTGAATCGACCGGCGGGGAAGGCTTCCTTGAGCTCACTGGGGACACCGTGATCGGAGTGGTAGTTCGGTCCAAACGCGGTGAGGATGATTTGCCTGAACTTGTCCCTCTGATGCTTGGTGGAAACAGCTCCAGAGGGAGGGGTAGCGCAGTTCAGGTAGTTGATGTCGAGATCAACGATGCAAACTTCCGAAGGGGGGCGAACGGCGTATCGAGCCTCAGTCGGGAAACCAATGATATAGGGACCGGGATCATCGACATAAATTTTGGCGTCACGAGCGTGAACGGCAGGGAGGGCGATACCGTTCCAGCCACGAAGTTCAACAATATACTTGATGGTCATAACCGCAATCTATTTGGGTTGGAAGTTAGCTAAACCGAGCAAGCAAGAGTAAAGAGAGACGCACTCCGAGCATAGAGGGATGTCTCGAATAGAATAAAACCCTACCCGTGGGACTGAGCGCGATCTATGCGTGATCATCGGTGAGCGGATCAAGCATGAATCACAACAACATGGGATACTAACCTCACAAATCGTCAGGATGTTGTCTATATTTAGGCACTTGAACAGTGGCCACATGGTGAAGTTGATATCCACCAATCCTCTGCCAAAGTCCAACCCACCAGGGAACCTGGCAACAACCTCGAGACTTGTCTCGGCACCGTCGCTCTTGGCAGAAGCATCCAGTCGGATAACTTCGCCGGGTCGGGGAGCAGGGAATGAGAGGATTTTGGAGATCTGGAGGGTGTGGGACTGAACGTCCTTGGAGAATCGAGCCCAGGAGAGGGTGAGGTAGTCTCTCATAAGGTCATAAATTGGGTATCGTGAAACCAAAGCTATGCAATGACATCAGTTCCCCGAACGAGCATAAAATGGAGGATGAACTCACTCAAAGCGTAAGGCAACCAGAAGACCGAATCCACCGGGAGGAACAAGGTACTCTCACCCGGGTTGTGAACCGTGCTGGCCACATCATAGTCACTCTCACTAACTTGTCCATCGAGGTCGGTTTCAGCATCAGTCTCTGCGTCGGTGGTGGCGCCCCACGGAGACTTGGCGCTGCTCCTGGTCTTCCTCCTGGCCTGGAGGGTGACATCACGGGAACTGCCGGTCTCACCGCGCAAGCTCCTCAACCTGGCAGCGACAAGGGACTGAGAAGACTCTTTCCTCGATCGGTTAGAAGCAGTGGATTCCAAAGTGCGGCGAATTGCTGCGGTACGTTCGGCATCGGCGTGGGACCAGACGGTAAGACAAACTCCATGGTAGGTGACGGTACTGCTGGACTTGGGAGCACCAGGAGTTCCGGAGATGTTGTTTGTTGTCGGGGTGTCATGAAGGATGGGAGAAGGACCGAGGAAGGCGGAGGATGGCTGGGCACGAGAGAAGGGATCTTCCAAGTGGGACTGATGGGAGTAGGAGTACGTGACGGCTGAATTGGGCCGATCTGTGGTTGTCGTCAGGACGGAAGCGCGTAAAACATCCGCAGATGGGGATGAGACGAGCGGATTCGGGGGAGCCGGCAAGGTGAAGGAAAAACTGTGGCAGGTGGACGGTGGCTGCAACGTGGATGCAATGACCTCGACCTCACGTGTAAAGGAGAGCTATTGTGATAGAGGTGTGATTGAGGATCAGTGAATCAATTAAAGGGAAGATCATTAGAAAATGTTACTTTGAGTGCCTTGGAGAGGATCTTTCCCACGTCCTGCTTGCTGAGGTAGCCAGCAGAACTGAAACCGTCCTCGACCTTTGCCTTTTTACGATTCCGTTTGGAAGAACCACCTCCGGCACCAGGGCTGACGGTGCTGCCGAGGACTTCTGGCCGCCACCACCTGTTTACGGCGCCCTCCGAGTGATGGAGGCCCAAGACAGAGTCCGGGTCAGCAAGAGTCCAGGTGTGAGGAGACTTTGGGAGACCAGAGACTATGTAGAGGGTGGTAAGGGGTAAGGTGGGGCCCGACGGAGCGGGCTCGGGGGGTGGGGGGCGGGCGGAGTGGGAAGAGACGATGCTGGTGCGGGTAGAGGCGGGGATGGGCTCCATGCTGCGACGGTGCTTGATACCCAGGACGCGACTGGCCTTATCTGGACGGGGAGCGTGAATGAGAGACTGAGGGTTAGCTTGTTCCGGGTCGTCGGAGACGGTGATCACGGGTTCCTGGGAGATGGACGAGGATGGCAACGCGCGGTACGGCCTGTCGGAGGTGTCCCTATCCAGCACAAGGGGAGGAGGAGGGGGGAGGATGGGTGTTGAGAAAGAACGTTGTTGAGATGGTTGTGGCGGGGGGTGGGTTCGTTTGTAATAAGAACTCATGGCTGCGGTGTCACGATCAAAGGATGGCTGCGCGCTCGGATAGACGGGGGTAGAAGAAGAATTGTACGGTGAAGAGCGAAGAAATGAACGCGGGAGACAGAGCCGTCGCCGGTCTGCACAGCAGGGGTGGAAGGGGGGAGGGGGAGGAGGTGAAAGAGAGCGAAATGGACTTGCAAGGAATGGCGGACGGAGATGTTGGTGAGGTGAGAAACGTGTACATAATAAAAATATTATTAAGTTCTCCGTACGTGTAAGCGAAAGAAGGCTCGCGACAAATCAAATTGCCTCCGCGACTGATGGGCGGCGGTCGTCCTCTCGAATTCCTCGCGAGCGGGCAGCAGACGCGGTCGTGTGCCTTGTTTCACCACAAAGTGCGTGTCCTCGTGGGTCGCAATCAACATTCCATCCGTTATTTCCGTGGTCGCCTTTTCGGACATCCCGACCGCGCGCGCACGTGACTGCTTCTGCCCCTGCCCTCGATCGCCCACAGAAAACCACGAGCCGGGACAGAACCCATCCTGCGAGAAACAGAGATAAGATCATGGTGACTGCTCTCATCTTCCATCTTGTGAGGTACGGCCACCTCCTCTCCCTTGCAGCTGCCCCACGCCGACCACCTTCCCTCTAGCGCCTGGTTCGCGTTCCTCCTCCCCGCCTTCGCCACATACAAGGCCCTCTCTCGAAATGACACGGATGCCATCCAGAACCTTTCCATGTACTGGTGCACCATCGGCGTCCTCGTCGGCATCGAATATGTCTGCGAGTGGCTCATCAGCTGGTCAGTCTCGTCCCCACAGGCATACGTGTCCATCTGCCACACGCCACACTTGTTACATGGGCCCCTCTCCCGCGCGCTCATACCATAATCCTTCCACAGGTTCCCGTTCTATTGGGAAGTCAAGACTCTTTTCCTCCTCTTCCTCGCCCTCCCCCAAACTCAGGTAGGCTTTAATGGCCGCTCAGGGCTGCGGATCCAATGACTTTCAGACGCTCATCAAAACACATTACTAGGGTTCCACATGGATTTACCAGTCCTACCTAGAACCGCTCTTTCGACAGAACGAGCAGGACCTCGACCAAGGCATCCTTTCAGCCCAGTCCACTGTCGCCATTTTCATCCAAGCCAAATTCCAGACTGTCTGGGAGACTATCTGGGGCGTGATCAACAGGAACCCCACTAACGGCCGTCCTGGTGCCGGCGCCCAGGGACAACAACGACCGGGCGCCCCGTCCCCTCATCAGAGCTACAACGGACAGCCTGGAACCGCTCCTAGTCCTTACGACACTGCTCGACAGCTGTTCAACACTTACGCTCCAGGTGCCCTCGGATCGCTCGTCAACAGGGCCTACGGCACCGACCCCGCTGATCCAACGAAATCCCCAGCGAGGCCGTCGCCGAAACCAAACGTTTCATCCTCTTCGACCTCCTTCAGCAATGGCAGCACCTCTCCCTACCAGAGGACACCTGTCCACACGCCCAGGAGCGAAGATGACGTTCCGAGTTTCCCTCAACCACGGTTCCACTAGAACGGTTCCCCACCCCCTCTACGAGACGGATGATATCATTCCCCACATTGCGGTAATGACATACCGTCCCTTGTCTGTCAGATGCTAGATTGATGTAATGGAAGTCTCCGATTCCTCTTGATATGCGGCGTACCTAGACGACCAGAAACGAGTGCTACATAACATTTGTAAAGATCAGGGCATACAATCGAATAACCAAGTCGTCGTGTACAACATTACATCCCCCTCGTTTAAACGTCTGGTTCTACTGGACCTTATGCCTCTTAAACGCATCCCGCACATCTGCCGGCCCGTACTCCAATGAGATCCCAGAATCCCCATAACACTGTCCAATTCGCTTCTGGAACAGCTCGGTGATCCTCAGCACCTCATCCTCGCACGCTCTCCATACCCCCGAAATGAGCACTCCACCCGCTCCGCCACCCGTACTACCGTTCAGGTGGATGTCCGGGGCAAACGCAGAATTGGGTGCCAGCCTCGAAGTGGGCAATGCACTCCCGGGTTGTAGCCCCCCAAGGTTCAAAGACGGCCCTCCCCCATCTTCAAAGTGTTTTTCGACCCGCTTGAACAACGCGTCAATGTGTTTCCGGAGATCCTTCGCGTCATACTCTTTCACGAGCTTTTTGAGTGCCGCCTTGGAGTATGTGCTATTGTTTTGAATTTCAGTCGGAGCGGTAGTTTTGAGTAACCGCTCGACTCCCTCAAAGTAATCCTGTCGAGGGCGTCAGTCGTCGGCGTTAGTCCCTGGTCAATAAATTCCACTTCACGCACGAGAATTCTAAGGAACGGTCGCCGCAAGACCAGTTTGACGTAAGCCGCAAGGTTTTCTTCATATATGCTTTCGGCCAGGACCAGAAACGATGTCACCGATCCGATGTCCAAACTCTGAATCTCGGACGCGAAGTAATGCATGTTCTCTAAACACTGAATGTCAGGTGATGCAAGAAACAGCGAAATCGGACGCGAAAGACGCACCGATGAGGATGACATGGTAGTTCAACTGCCCTTTGTCCTCCCCATCCCCTTCCATTTTTGCCATTCGCTTCAGGCACTCGAACATCGCCTTGACGATGCGATCATACGCCACATCCACGTTCTGTCGGATCTCCAACCCTTCTGTCCCGATCATTGATCCTTCGATTCGGGCGACGTAGACTGGGAAGTATTTCACAAAGTGAACCACGCCACCACGTTTCCGGCTGTTAAGCTTCGTGTCTTCGACCGTCTTGATTTGTTCGTTCTGCAATGATGGTGAAGCCGTCAAAGGAGAAGTGGAGTATCATAGGCACTCACGACGTGTCTGTCAAACTGGGCCTTTAACCTCCCATGGTGCTTTTCCAGCAGTCTGAGCAAAAACTCGTTTTCTCTCTCGTCTGCCCTCGACATGAACAATTCCAGTGCGGCCAAAACCCCAATCACCTGCCTATCAGGACAGAACCGGTCGTCAATGAGTGACAGTCGTGGCGTCAATACAACTCCGAACGGGACTCACTGGCCATCACCGACAGCGGCGGTATCGATCCACGTCTTAACTGACGTTGCCAGGTACCCAAATATTAAATCCATCGCTCCACGAACGAGCTTCAACGTTGCCTGGCCAATCCCGCTCGATCTCATCGCTTGCCTTCTGAAGTAATTCTCCAATCCCATATAGTCGGCGAACGTAAGAGCGGAGTCGTTAATTTGCAGAAAATCAGCGATAAAGGTCCGTTCGCGACGGATGGAAGGGGCAATTTCATCTAGCACGTATCCCAGAGCCTAAGCACCACGAGTGAATTTCCTAGAGATTTTAATTTTCTGCGAAGAGCTCTTACCTCTGGGGCGCTGAGACCATCGTCAGAAGCTCCACCCTTGTCAATGGCACTCTTGCTCCGGACGGTCCCGACTCTTCGTAGTCCTGTCCTCGGCGCGAGTGCGGTTGGAGGGATGGAAAAACCTGGGAACGAATTCAACGTCATGCAATTCAAATCACGAGACATTCCCACCTCCTGAATCGTCTTCTGTAGGCTTCCTGACGGCCGTCGCGTATGCAGCGAACAAGGCCTGCATCTGGGCGTTATGAAGTTCGCTCGCGGCGGAAAAATACGCCTAGTCCGATGACCTGGTCGGTGATAACAAACACAAACAAAAAATGGAAGCACATACAGCACAGAGTTTGGCATAGACAGCCTCATCCATCTCCTTCAGATATAATATCAATCCAGAATACCTGCCGAGGTACTTTTCCAATGTCTTGTGGTCTGCCATGGTAGCACGTCGGCGACCGTTATTCTTGGTCACACCGTTGTTATCACCAAGGAGCATCTTCGACTGGAGGTTACGGAGGGGCGTTATCAGGTCCAATCGTCGATGTAGAGGGTAGGCCATAATACCTGAACAGTGAACATGATAGAAAGATAGTCGACAATTCGTTTGCAGAACTGAGAATTGTACGTCCTATATTCTGAGAGCCGTTCCATCCCAGCGGCCATGTCTGGAAAGATGATTGTGAGAAGACTGCCCGTGTGCGTGAGGCCGCGCAGAAATTTCTACAGACCTCGCTCTCGTCCAGCCTGTAGCGCCTTGTACAAGTCCGCCGCAGCCTCCTCGAGCTTCTGGATGCTCCTCGACTTCTCCAGCGATTCTTGAGTGAGGGTGACGAGGGACTCTCGGTTAACATCGACAGTTTCCTAATACATTCAACATGATTAGATACGTCAAAGAGCAGAGGCGGGAAGAGCATACCAGTAGGTTTGCAATCTCTGCCATAAGCGCACGCTGATTCTGGGTTTGTACTTGCAATCCTCGATTCTGGGACTGGATGTACAAGATATCGTCCGCGACTTCCTGTGAAAAAAGAAAGAAGGATTAGCCACTTTGGTTTGCTGATGGTTGAAAGTACAGACGTTGAGGTGGATGCTGTACGACGAGACGTGCCGTTCCATCAAATCCAACTCTTGGATAGCGTCATCCAAATACTTGGCAACAATGTCTATCCTATCGTCCGACTCGATGAACGAGTAGATATTCGCCTATAGAAGAATAGAATGAGCAACATAGAATGGACGTTCAGCGCGGGATTTACTTTTTCCAAGGCCATCAGTTCGTCCAGCAACCTTGCTTCGATCTGTTCCGCACTGCCTGTACCAGCCGATCCTATTCCTAAACCCAGTCCGCCACGATTGTTCTTCCCAAAAATGTCCTCAGTTGCCCACTCGAACCCATCCAACATCTCCTCCACACTGGTGAGAGTGGCCCTGACAGACTCCTCTTCGTTATCGCCTCCACCGATCCCAGCACCAGAACTAGCGACAATTGCTGAGTCAGTAGCGAGCAGTCGATCGAGGAGGGCTTGATTTGGAGGGTCAAAGAACGAGATCCTGGCATTCCTTGAGTAGGGATTGTCTGCTGGCCGAAGGGGTAGCGAAGTCACCAGGGCAGATGGCAGACCAGAAAGTAACGCCGAAGGGAAACCTGAACCCAAAGCAGAGGGTAGCCCTCCCCACTCGTCCAGTCTGAAAGCAGATGGAGGTAGACCATTCGGCGTTAAGGGAGCTGCCCTCTGGAGGGAAGGTAACGGTTGAGGGGGAGGTTGAAATCGCGGGTCTTGGGGCGTTTGTGGAGGTAGGGGATCAATATCGCTGGGTCGTGTACCCCCGTTCACGGTGGTGTCAGACTTGTTCATGGCTGGGTTACTGGGGAGGCCGGGGGAAAGGGGTCTCGATATGGCTGCGCGGATGGGTGTTGTCGGAGAGGGATCAAACCCTGGCCTCGTTGGAGTCTGAAGCGTCAACGGCGCTGGTCTCAGTGAATTTCCATCATCCCTTACTGAGCCTGTTCGGTTGAAGTTCGGAATCAACAATCCCGACGCGCCGTTCGTCGGTGGCAACCCAGAAATAGTTGATTCATTCTGAACCGGAGGTATTTTCCTGCTCGGTTGATGGGGGCCATTAGAACCCTGTGACTTTTCCAGCCCTTGGGGTCGGGACAGAGGGGGGAACTCAGAGGTTTCAGAACGTGAGGGTCCATCGGGGAGACCGCGAAACCGTGAAGACGGTGTCCCGGGTACCGGCCCATTACGATTCGATTGATCTCTGGATGGCGTTGTGGGTCTCGGACCATTCGAAACTCGTGTACTGGTCGCTGTGCCCCCGTACGCATCGGAAAATCGCGTGTTGTCGGCTGGACCAGGGATGGGCTGACTTTGAAGAAACCGTGGGCCAACACCGGAGGTACCTTGAGGGGGCTGAGATTTACCGGGTGGGTTGGCTCTGGGTATAGGTCCTGGGGGTAACCGTACTGTCGGCTCCTGCTCCTGCTCACGTTCGCGATTCCTCGGCTGTCCGACGGAGGGCTGGGAGGGGTAATTTGGGCTACCAGATCCACTTGTGCTGGGTTTAACGCCTAAAACGCCGATATTACAAGAGAGTTCGTCGACAGAAGTGATGACTCACCGCCAGACTCGTCTCGCAGGCCAATAAGCCTCAAGGTACCACTTCCAGTAGACTTGTGTGCCCTTATGAGTGTCTGAGTGAATTGTGAGAGTTCCGCAGGGTAATCACAGCGCCATCGGTACGTTCGGCCCAACGTCAAGCTGATGTTAATGACCTATACCGCATACATCCCCACAAAAGAAGAGGTCGGGTGAGCAAAGAAACGACGGGCCGCGAGCGAGCGCGGGGGCGTGATTGCGTACGTTCACTTCGATTCCTCGTAGTTCAGATAGGTTCCAGGTCTTGCCGATGGAGAACGTCCCGTTTGTATTCGATTTCGATTTGTGTATAAACCCAGTTTCGGCGTCAGTGACTATTCGTGTAAGGGGTACCAAGAATAGGTTGGGTGAGGTGGAATGCGACGAGTTTGATAGAGGTCACGCACCAGAAAGTATGATGTACCTCGGTTTCGGCTGACCGTCTTCTCCCTCTTCGACAACCCTTAGGTGGGCAATATACTCCTCTGGTGGGCCGCCAGTCGCGTTTCGTCGTCGGAGGGCCGACGAGATGATTCTCTGCTTGACGTTCTCATAGTCAGAAGACGCCATGCCAGGGCCCTGGCGTCACTGGAGAGGAGGGGTGATCAAAAGATATCCACGTGCGGAAATTACCAGGTCAGTAACCAACGCGACTCGGAACGAGGAGTGAAACTCGGTATCGCACTGGGGCATCAATGCAAAGTACAACGAATAATCGTTCCATTATTAAGTACATGTAAGAGACCGTAAGCTACTACCGGGGGAAATAATGAAGCAGAGATTATGAATGAGAGAGGGGTAAAGGTTCATACTGGTCGATGCCCTTTCTACTCCGGAGTCCCATCCAAGTGAGGGTGGAATCTAGACCGGAGATGGTAGATAATTTTACTGGCTCTACTTCACCATTCCTCAACATCCTGTACTTCTTCCCCCTCCACATCACCCGACTTCCGGTGACCGCATACAGCCAGATCGGGAATGCCAGTAGCTCGCGAATCACCCAGGCAATTAAGAAACTCGTTCGGGATCCGTATGGCAAAGGATGCCCCGCTATCGAGCAGTAGACGTCGAGATCTACGAGCATCCAGGCGGAGAAATGACAAACGAGGAAGAGCCAGTAAGGGATGCCGAACAGACAGTGGATGCTGAGAGCGGTGATGGTGCCCAAAGCGATAGATTCTGTCCAAGGTTCGAGGAGGGTGGCACTGAGCACCATATGCTTGCGCACCCGGATCCATCGTATGCGCCGGAGGATGTAGTCTTTGAGGGACATGTCTCCGATGGAGTTGTAGGCCACGTCGCAGGAAAGGTCATGGTTGAGACCCAACTCGTGCCAAATAGCGCTCGCAATCATGTTATCCTCTGCCATGTACTTCCCGAACGCCGCGAGACCTCGCTCGGGGGATGGACTCTGAGCGTCTCCTGTGCGGGGCTTGAGTGACCCATCAAGTCGGTCAACATCGGAACGACGATAGAGGTTGGATTTTCCCATAACACAGGATTCAAGGGCGAGGGTGTTTATGGCGATGTACATCTTCGCATGGGTGGTGTTCAGGAAGGCTTCTTCAACCTTTGCTCCGAGAGTTGGGGTGTTGACGGTTGCGAACGGGACGTGGTGGACAAGCGAGACCTTCTTGCCCGATTTTGAGGTCGAGCCGAGGATATCAACGGCACGAGCGAGGGCACCAGGGGAAATGGTGATATTTGAATCGAGGACCCAGAGGATGTCGTGCTTGGCCTCTCGATACGGGCGTATGAGGTTGTTGACCTTGGGATTCACCCCGACTACCTCCTCACCTGTTCCACACATGTCGGTCAATAATTCCCGAGGTAGAGGGGCCCGGCACCTACCGACGATAACGCGGGCATTGGAATTAGGGTACTTTTCTAAAAGAGCCTGAACGACGGAGAGAGCCTGGTCGTATTCATTCGCGACAGAGAAAATGATTTCGAAGTTGGGGTATTCTTGGTGGAAGGTGCATTCGAGATTTTCGAATAAATTGGCGTCGAGTCCCTTTAATGGACGCAAAATTGAGACTCCTGGGACAGACTCTGGTGGTGACGAGCTGGTGGGGGATGTGGGGCGTGATGAGCGGTATCTTCGTCGGCTGGGGGGAGCACAAAGTACAGTTGGTTAACACGTGGGGTTCATCTCGTGATGGTGATGGAAGAAGGGGACTGACCCAGCATACACACCCACGAGCTGGATGAACCAATGGATTGTGTACCAGCCGAGACAGAGGATGGATAGGTAGTAGCGCACTGTGCTGGAGGCGAGCAGCGGGGACTGGTCTGGGTCTGACCCCATCGTGGTTGGATAGGAAGGGGTGGGAGAAACGCTTAGTGTACCTGTTACACATCGAATCGTGTAAGCATCCGCGCTCGTCATGGCCCGGCCAACGGGCTGACGGTCCTTATCCCCGCCCTAGTGGACCGATATAAGCAATCAGCTGCTTTGTAGCCATTCACCAGAATCCGTGGGATAAGACAAGGGGACACCGTTTCAAATACTGATTTACGTAGACACGGACGTTGGCACACTTTCGCCGACATCCCTCAACTCATCCAGGCCAAACACCTCAACCGTGTTCTTCCACGCCCGCTCCGCAATGCGCTCAAATCCCACACCCTCGTTCATCCGATTAAGAACCCATGCGACCCCACCGACCGCACATGGCTCATTCCTCCCTTTAACCGCTTTACCGTAGACAAATCTCTCTGGTTTGGTGTCGGGTGGAAAATATAGTGAGCGGAGTGATTGTGGCAGCGCGTCGACGTGGGGTCGTGAAGCGTGGCTAGCGGTCATCGAACACCAGGGGGCATCTACCATCGGTGACGGATTAAAACGCCAACCGGTGCCCGAATCAGGAATGAACCGACCAGTCTCAAACATGATCTTTCCCGGTGGAATCGCCTTGACGGCTGCCAGATTGGCTTCGGTCTTCATGGAACAACCATTAACGCTAGACGGACCATCAGGTGTGAGCCCAGAGTCTATGGCGGACATCCCACCTGATGTGAAATCCCATTCGCACCTGGAAGATCGTTCAGGCAAGGTGGGTAACAAGCCAATAGATTGTACAGACCAATTCAGCGACTTCCTCTGCCGTCCCGGTGAATGAATGGACCACGCCACCGTTACCACCAACGGCTCTGCCCCCACCCTCCCCAAAGCCCTCATCACGCAGAATTTCGACAAAATCCGTGTGGGCTGCCCTTGAGTGGAGGAAGAGAGGGAGATGATACTTCTTTGCCAAGCTCAGCTGAGAACCTGTTGCGCACCCGCCTCAGGATCGCCTAGAGGATGAATATCAACGATACATCAAACAAACTTACGGAAATGCTTCTTCTGGGTTTCTTGGTCGGCAAAGTGTGTTCTATCATAGTCTTGCTGCCACAGTTAGGATCCGTCAAGTTCTAGGAACATCTCGGCAGCCATACCGAGACCACATTCCCCCACGGCGACCACACGACCTTTACCCCGAAGGTGTTTCTCAATCAGACTATCGAGAGCATCGAGGTAAGCGCTTGGTCCACCCTTGAACTTGTCGAACTGGCCGGATCGTGTTGGATGGCATCCGATGGTTGCATAGAAGCCTGTAGCATGCACGATCAACTCCGTGCTGAGTGAGCTTTCGGGTGGGGAGCCAACCATATCTTTCCGCAAGCTGTAGGGCTTCCTTTGATTCATGGAGACTGCCACCGGTGATGATCATCGATTTCACCCCAGCGAGGCGTGAGCGCTCCAGAACCATATCCAAGTCATCTGAAGTATCGCAGTGATTCGGAGGCATTATTAGGAAATTTGAGTTGAAACTCGTACCATCGTGCTTCTTCTTTCCATGGTGGTGCCCGCGAAACACAGGGTCGGTGAGATTCACTGCGCGTTGACATCTCGTGAGCGGATCGAAAAATGGGGAGACCGAGCGGTTACCTCCGATGTCAATGAACCTCAAGTTTCTGAACGTCGGCTCAGCGGCGGCTCTCGCAATAACAGTGACTGGCATCCCGCTCTCGGGACACGGCGAGTCGAAAGGGTGGCCGGGAGACTGCGTTGTCAATCGAGCTGAGCTTTGCCGGTTGATCCGCCCCCGCCGAATTCCAAATCACCCGGTTGTCCACGGTCACCGGAGAAAGTATCTGGAGATCCGAGCTACTTATAAAACACGAGCTCCGTCCTGAAAGCTTGGCCGTTCACCCCGGATATTCACCACAATTCTCGACAACTGACGACTGCAAGAAAACAAGAATGTCTCCCACTGTCAAACTACCTGTCTCTCAAGGCGCGTCGAACACAAGAACTGGTTTGGTTGCTCTGCATACCCAGAGTCCGGATGACGTCGTCATTACGCTGGCCATTCGTTCGCCCCTCTGTAAGGCAAGGAAGGGTGGATTCAAGGATACGAGGTATGTTACCGTGGTATTCCGACGGCTGTGGGTGATCAACTACTTTCCAGGGCTGACGAGCTCATAACCGAAATGATCAAAGTAAGGGTTTCGCTCAGTTCCCTGTGACCGGCTCTCCCTGAACATAACCTCAACAGCAAACGCTTTCTCGGATGGAGTTTGATCCTTCCCTTTTCGGCGACGTATGTGTTGGCACTGTTCTGGACCCAAAGGCTCCCTACGCAGCACGAGCTGCTGCCCTCGCCGCCGGAATTCCGGAGTCCGTTCCCCTTCAAACAATCAACCGATTCTGCTCCTCCGGCCTCATGGCAGTGACAACGATCGCGAACCAAATCTCCGCCCGTCAGATTGATGTCGGGCTGGCGATTGGCGTGGACTCCATGTCCCAGTTCCCCGACCAGAGGCCGAACTTCAGTGAGGAGATTGAGAAGCACGGTACCGCGAGTGATTGTGGAAAACCTATGGGGTGGACGAGTGAGAACGTTGCGCAGGACTTCGGTATCACAAGGGCCGAACACGATGAGTACGCAGCCATGTCGTTCCAGAGGGCCGAGCGAGCGCAGAAAGAAGGGTGGTTCCAGAACGAGATAGTTCCTTTCAAGGCTTTCGTGAAGGAACAAGACGGTTCACGGAGGGAGGTTATCATTACCCAAGACGAGGGAATTAGGTGAGTAAGGCTCGAATTCTCCCAGCCATTTATAGACGTGGATCCGCTTTGCTAGGGCTGGGACAACTGCACAAGCTCTTGGAAAGATCCGCCCTGCGTTCCCTCAGTGGGGTAATGGAGCAACCACTGGCGGCAACGCAAGCCAAGTGACAGACGGTGCGGCCGCCGTTGTGCTCATGCGACGGAGCAAGGCTGAGGAACTTGGAGTCAAAGTCCTCGCTAAATACGTGACGACCGCTGTTGTAGGAAAGTATTTCTTCCGTCATGCCGACACATGGTACTAATACTGTGACCACCAGGCGTGGCCCCGCGAATCATGGGCATTGGGCCCTCTGTCGCTGTCCCAAAAGCTCTCAGCCAGGCAGGCATCTCAAAGGATGACGTAGATCTATTTGAGGTAATCTGTCTCAATAAATCGCCCAGAGTGCAAAGTTACAACGTGTGACGACAGATCAACGAAGCCTTTGCTTCGATGTACGTCTACTGTATTCGGCAGCTTGGGCTGGATGTGGAAAAGGTCAACGTCAACGGAGGAGCTATCGCTCTCGGCCATCCCCTAGATGAGTATTCCCCACATGAGACCGTGAATTCGGCTGATCGCGCTTTTTGCGGTGATTACGCTGTACAGGCGCTCGACAGATCGCGACTGGATTGAACGAGTTGCGTCGCAGGAACAAGAAGGTGGGTCATTCTCGCGGTTGGGACAAAGTCCGTCCTTCTGACCTCCCCCGCGTTGTTTAGGTGCTTGTGACTTCTATGTGTATCGGTACTGGACAGGGAGCGGTAAGTAATAATGTTCCCCCATGACTTCTCCGCGCGCTAACTCATCTCGCCAGGCTGCTGTTTTCGTAAGGGAGAACTGAATCACAGACACCGTCACTCGAGGCGCGTCACCTCACAGTGATCATCATGATCTTTACCGGTTCCCAGCCTTTAAAAAGGGGTAGATTAGTGGAGATTTCATGTTAGACGTGCATACATAACGTTCTAGGCTCGACGGCTCGTCCGCGCTTCTACACGAGGATGCTTTGAGTGGATGAGATGCTGCCAAAACACATTCGCAACCCCTAACTTTGGAGGACAGGCTGATCATGCATGCCATATCGTGATTGATACCTCCTTGAGTCCATGAGCGCGGACATTAGCGATAATCAGGAAACGGCGCCGGGATCCCTATACCTTTCCGGGTGACCAGCCCCGAGCCCTGTCAGCGTGGCTTTCCATCTTTGGGCTCGCGGGTAGGAACCGGATAGGCAGGGTCTATAAATATTGCCGTGAGCGGCATCGGGGGTAGACCGGCAAGGCCCGAGGAACGCCCAACAACCGTAGACCCGCCCTTGCTCCTTTCTTCAAGCGTCTCTCACGAGGAAACGACACAGCCCCTCACTGCAGTCCCTCTTTTCTTCTTTTCTTTCTCTCATCAGTCTACCCCGACTCTCGCTGGGTGTAGTCGTTTCCTTCCCAGAGAAGACACGAAACGACTAGCCTGAAAACATGGCCGCCAACCCAAATTACGACTACCACACCACAGAGCATGCTGCTCCCACCTCTCCATACGGCTCTGGAGACCCGTACTACAACAAATCCTCTGGTTACATGGCCTCGGGCCCCGGCTCGCGACCAAAGAGGAACTGGCTCAAGATCGCCATCCCGGTTGCCATCCTCGTCATCGTTGGCGCCGTTGTGGGTGGTGTACTCGGCTCCCGTGCCAGCAGAAACAGCAATTCGCCTGGAGGAAACAACAGTAATGGCGATGGTAATGACGGCAACTCTGACGGTGGGGTGAAGAATGGACTTGGCCGTTTCCCGACCGCGACGGATTCATTTTATGGCATGCCTATCTATCCTTCCACCGTAAGTCTTGTGTTTTTTTCCTCCATCAAACGTCGTATTATCGTAGCGTCCTGTCCCCTCCGTTGTTCTCTGATTGGATTGTTGACCTGTTGTACTCTCTGCCTCTACAGACCAACACCGCCCTCTACGGCCAGCCGACGTTTTCAACCAATGCAAATGCTTGGCCCAGCGACACATTCAGCCCCGGAAGCCCATCCCCCACCAGCGTACGCCCGGATCGACCTCGACTTATTGCTCCCGCATTCAAGTGGAACGCCCTCCCGAACCTCATTGCCAACGATCCATACCTCTCAGCTTGGAACGAGTCTATTTTCAACAACGCCACCGAGTATTTCAACGCTCCTGTTGTCAGATACAATCTGGACGGTGACAGTGGTATCCTTGACAACTCTCGAGAGGTCAAGATGAGGATCAAGGCTTTCGCCTATGCTTATAGGATGTCAAAGAACACCAGGTGGGCCGATCGAGCCTGGGACGAAATCCAGGTATGTCAACTTGGGCTTCTGAAGTGATCAGCGGCTAATCCACCACATAGAACACGGTCTCGAGCTCTTTCGGTCCAGCGACTGACAAGTGGAACACAGGCCACTTTTTGGATACCGCTGAGATGGTTGCCGCTTATGCCATTGCTTACGATTGGCTTTACGACGTTCTGAGCGATGACCAGAAGCAGCAGATGCGGGACAACATGATCCTCTACGGCTTGGGGCCTGGCAGGTCCGTCTTCGATGGAACCGCGGTCACCTTCGGATGGTGGACTGCCGGCATCGCGGGTAACTGGAATTGTGTTTGCAATAGTGGCCTTACCCTTGGTGCTCTCGCGATCCTCGGTGACGACACCACTGGAACTGCCGAGTACCTCCTCGGCCAGACCATCAACAACGCTCTGAACGGCTGCGTCAACGGCGTCACTTCCGACGGTACCTGGACCGAGACAGCCAACTATTGGTACTTTGGTACCACCGGTCACGCCGAGATGGCTTCTGCTCTCTTGACCGCGACTGGCTCCCACTACGGTTTGCTGGACACGAACGCCAGGTTCAGGGACACTGGCTTTTTCCACATGTATGTCCACGGACCGACCTCCCTGTTCGATTACGGTGACCACGGCCCCAACAAGTTTTCCACCACCGCCAACTCTGTCACCTTCTACGGATCCGAATACAACATTCCCGAGTACATTCTCTACCAACGTGATCAGCGTGATTCTGCTGAACCGTGGAGTATGTTCTGGTATGATCCCAGTGTCGCCGGTGCCTGGTGGGGTGGTCTTCCTCTCGACCGCTTCTTCACGAACGAGACGGACCAGTGGGCATCGATGAGGAGCAGTTGGACCGACAACAACGCTCTCTACGTCGCCATGAAGGCAGGCAGACTCGTTGCACACCAGACTCACAATGATCTCGACGTCGGCGACTTCGTCTTGGATGCCATGGGTACGCGGTGGGCTGGGGAATTGGGATCGGGAGACTACCTTTCCTTCCAATATTTCCAAAGCGATGCTCAGGATGCGGCTAGATGGTTGTACTACAGAAAGAGGACGGAGGGACAGAACACGATTGTCGTCGCCCATTCTAACCAGCTCGTCGCCGCCTCCCCGACGATCAACAGCGACTCCAGTGGTACAACACAAAACCTCGGCACTACCGTCTTTGAGGTTCCCGATAACTCGAATGCCTTCTTCACCGCCGATCTGACCAGTGCCTATGGCAACGTGTGAGTGTACTCTTTGTCCTCTTTGTTTGACGGTTCTGACACTGGGCGGTGATGCAGGACGTCTTTCTCACGCGGTGTGAGGATGTTGAACAGACGCAGGCAAGTCTTGCTGCAAGATGACATCCAAGCTTCGCAGAGCATTCAGTGGAGGATGCACACAAATGCCACGATCGACGCAGAAGGGACCTTGGCAACGCTGGATATTGGGGGGAAGAGGATGCAGGTTGAGATTATTAACGCGCCAAGTGGTGCAGTTTTTGGAAGGACGGATGCGGTTCGTTACTCTGACGATCCTGCCTTGCCCGAAGGCCAGACAGATCAGCCGAACCCTGGCGTGTCCGTGTTGACGATCGACCTGCCGGCTGGGCAATACAACCTTCAGGTCCTGTTCTCACCACAATGGGATGGCATGTCGTCGAGCGACTTTGTGAAGCCCGGCTCTGTTCCTCTTTCATCATGGACTCTGGATTCTCACAATTGATAGGACTTGCTTTTGTCTCACTCTTACTCTTACTCTCTCTCTCTCCCTTGACACTGTTCCGCTGGACCCTTATTCTTACCGCCTAGTTACTTGTGTTTTTGATATATCCGTTTTTTTGCGCAACCTGGACTGTGGAGTGCTCATTACATATACACAAGGGCAGTTGGAGCAGGTGGCACTCGAGAGACAGTGATAGCCGAGCAACATGACATGGTTCGATGATTTGTCGCCTTGGTTTCTGCCGCTGCCGCCCACGCTCGCCAGCTCTTCCTTTTCCTTCATCGAAGGTCCTCTCATTTCCACAACACCCTCTCTATCCATCCCGCTTCTGCACTCAAACTCAGTTGAGAGCTCATTCTTTCCAACGCTCGAGTTTTCGAGTTTTTTGACACCAGAACCTCCAGTGAGTCGCCCACTCCCTCTCGCTTAGCCCCCCGCCGCTTACCCCTTTCCTTCTTTTCCCAACAGCGACCACCATAACCCTTCCTCCTCGGACGCTTCCCCCTCTAGAAAATACCATTTTCCGAGAATGTTCAACGTCAAGTCAAGGAAACTTGTCCTCACACTCTTTTGCTCCCTCGCCCTGGTGCTCGTCTTGACTGACGGTGCATCGGCGAACTCTCACCTCGATGGCCATAGGATGCTTCGCAAGCGGTCACCCCAACTCGTTGAACTCGTTGGCAGGCAGACCACTGACGACATCATCGATGTTGGCACGAAGGGCGAAGGTGAGGACCCCAACGACCCCGCAAACTCCGTTTCGTCCGTTTCGTCCCCCCCAGTGAGCATAAACTTCTCCTCATCCGGGACAATGTCCAATGATGCGAACCCTTTGTGTCCATTAGGCGCCAGCTTCGACCTCAGTGCCCCCTACACCTATTGGTATCTCGCTCTCGATCTCCACCCCTCTGAGTCTCATTCCCAGCCTGAGCGCGTCGTCTTCGAACCCACCCACCTCCTCGCCACCCCCCTCTCCAACTCCCGCACCTTCTTCCTCTCCGCCTCCACAGAACGATACCCCTTCATCGTCTCCGACAAGCATTTCAGCTCAAGGTCAGGAGACGCAATTCATGACTGTCACTTCCTCCGACTCGAGCTCTACTGGTACTGCCCCTCCGTCCACCGGTGCATCTTCTACGACGAAAACCACCTTGACCATCATCATCGCCCTGGCCGCTTCGATTGGAGGCATCGCGATTGTTTGGACTCTCATCCGAAAGTGGAAATTCAAGCCGTCGGACAAGTTCGAAGACCGTATGCAACCAATCGACTGGCAGCCCAGCTCTCCGGAAGAGGGTCTTCCAGGTCTTCATCGTGCCACGTCTACCCACTCTCACAAGTCATTCTATTCTGGTGGCCACGAGTCTGATCACGGCTCTTCTCAGCAGCATGGAAATGGCATTCATCGTGGTCCCTCCCCGCTTCCGGAACATGACTTCACCGCCGGCCCCTCACACCTTGCCCCTGGCGCAGGATACGCGGATCTGGCGAGAGGACCAAGCCCCCAGCCTCAGATCTCTCAAATGCACGAGGCTAATTACGGTGTCCCACTCCATCACCAGGGAGCCTACGACTCTTATGGTGCCCTCAACGGTCAAAGGTACTAATTTACCACGGGTGTCGACCACACCTTCGGTACAATCGAACGTAAAACCCAGACCGATGACGGTAACCACCCTGGTGGTGACAATACGATGATTTCCATACACACGTTTTCCCCTCGCTTTATCCTTGCTACCCAAATTCCGGTACATTACCATCTCCTTCTCGAAGCCCCGGTGGAGACCGCCGGTTTATTCCTGTTGATTGACGAAAGAGTTTTATAATCTCGGACACTTTTTACGCGTAGTAAGTAAGCACACACTTGCTCGCTTGGACCCCACTGCATAAACAGTATACCCGTCCTCTTGACGATGTTCCCTCATTATCCTGCCATCCATCCCGAGTACCTCGTGTGTGTGAACGTACATATGGACGATGTCCGGCCGTTGGAGAATCGGCTTGCTGCTTGTGTGCTTCTTCCTGCCTCCCACCCTGTTGTGCATTTTCTTACTTCTTTTAGCATTTGTTCTTGTTGATTTGCTGAGGCAGGCGTTTTCCTCTCATTCGACATCCCTTATAAATTCTCTCGACGAGTTATATCCCGTTTTATCTTCTTCAATGGTTCTGGTATCCTTCGCCCCTCCCCACTTCCTGAAGTTGTGAGGTTAGAATGAAATTCAAATTTTAGATAGTCGATGGGCTCGGGTGTGATCATTTTTTGATCAGTATGAAACATGCGACCCTATCAAAATTTACGACTTCGCATGTGAATCTTTGCGGATGAAGGGATAGACATCAGACATCCGAGAGAGTGGAACCGTGCAGGGCGGGTGACCACTAATGCCGGTCGCCGGTGGCCTGCGGAGCTTCGAGCCTCAGCACTTAAACCGATATGACCGCTTCGGTCGTCGAGGGCTTGACGGGGGCCGTGGTGGTGAGATATTCTCTCACGCACCGTTACGACCCGCAAAGTCCGGATCTCCGGTGTTTTTTTTTTTTTTCAGCCTGTGGTCTGGTTCTAGACACCCCTCCTCTCTCCATTTTTTCTCTCGGCCTTTCCCGAGGGTAGTGGTGGAGATCACGGTCCGACCCCCTCCTCGGTTACTCGTTGGTATGCTTACGGGTGGTTTTCCGAACGGAAGATTGTTTGTCGGTTCGCCGGATCCCCCGTCGAGGAGGTGAGAAAAAAAAAGAAAAAAACCTGCATGACAAAGCCGAAACATACTCTCGGTCTCAGGTCGCTGACGGTGCTTGGGCTCAGGGTGGAGGGGAGGTGTATAAGAATGGGAGTTGAGGCCAGGCGGATTGTTCCAACGCGTCCTCTAACTCTTCGTCTCATCTCACAAATCCCCCCCCACACACACACACACACACACAGCTACGTTACTCGAGAAATGGTGGGCGTAGACGAACACCGTTGCTCCTGCCCACCGGCTTATACCCCGCATCGTTCCAGCCGTTCCTGTTATCTATGATCCACCGCAGTTCTCGCTCCACCTTCCCCTCTTGCCACAGTACGGACTTGAGGCGCGTCGGGGCTAGGCATTCCAACGGTAAGCCCGCCCCCGCCTCGTTCCTCCCACACGGAGGAAGCTAATCTAGTTATCCGGTAAGGCTCACAGCCTGAGGAACGCAAATCTCGCACACTTACGTCGGTCGATCATATTTACGTGGCCGCCTTCGACTTTAGTCGCTCTGGATATATCCAACAACCCCTGCACAAGTGTATGTAGAAGCTACAGTGACAGGCACGACTGGAAAGCACCGCGCTTGGGTAGCGGGGCCGATCACGCTTTCTCGCACCGCACAGGGTTATCCCCGGTCATTTGTCCGTAGACACTCTAACATATGTCGCCTTATAATCGCAACCCTAATACGATGTCATCAGTGATTCTTCATAGAATACGGCGGACTGCACTGGAAGGGGTAGCCGAAGAGACTGGTGCGGTTCCACGCATTGCTACTGGTGTCCCCTCCTCCTCAGCCAAGCATCGTTGAGTGTCGATCCCCCTCGTACCTGGTACCTGATGGCTGCAGCCCAGAACCCAAGTGCTAAGTACGGTGACAGCGGGGATCTTCCATTTCCGGACCCCATCAGAGATCCCCGCCGGGAAATTTCAATCCACCGGGTTTGAACCAGAACCTTACACTTTCATGCTCACTTACCACCATCTGCAGGCTGAACTGCGCGCCAACGCGCTCACAGGCGTGCCATCGCATAACAGAGGAACCCATCACCACCATTGTGAATGCGATGTTCCAGATGGGGGGGCTGGAGCGGGGTGACGCAGCCCTGGAGCGGTTCCGCCGCACCGAGATTTTGCCCTTGACCCCCACAACACAAACGATTTCGGAGAAGATGGAAACTCACCATCACGACTTTGACGACCGCATCGGCCGAACAGGTCGCCTCGAGTCAGTCACCACCACTCCTTCTGTGGATGGTTTGGTGGCGTTTCATGTTTTTCCCCTTCACCATTAGTAGCAGCGCAGCTCGATTGACTCTACTGTATCGATAGGAATCGTCCAGGAACCGGGGTTATCGATTTCGAGTCACAAAAAGCCGGCAAGCGGAAGGATGACTCTTATTTGACGTGACATGACAGATGGGAAAAGCCTCAAGGTTTGACCATTCCTGGGAAGACCGCCTTTCCTGTGACTGTTCGTTGGACGCTCCCGTGGCGCAGCGAGCGGCAAAAGGGAAAGTTCCACCAATGAGCAAAGCGCCACAGTGCGGCGGTACCTTGGACTCACCTTGGAGTTTGTTGGGGTGTCCTGATATAAACCCACCAGCTTTCGGAGCCCCCCCCCCCCCCTCACTCCTCCTGCGTGATCACCACCACCCTGCTACACCCTCAAACCACCGCAATGTCTTCCAGTCTCAAGTCTTCCTCCTCCTCCTCTAAATCCAATACCTCTTTGAGGCAGAAGTTCACTTCCGTGTTCAAGTCGAAGAACTCTTCAAAGGCTCAATACAAACCATCATGTGAGACACATCCGCCGTCTTCGAAATCATGCGCATTTGCTGAATCTAGAGCATAGTGCCCAAGCACGACGAATCTGACGGTGTTGATCGTCGGTTTGTTACTGCCTTTGACTCGGTCAAGACTGGATTTATCCAGCAACCAACGGGCAGGGGCACCTGCCTGTAATCACCACGACTTGGGACAGTCTCTCGTAAGTCATCGACCGCGTGCACCTTTGACACCCTTCTGACGAGTTCATCAAAAGTCTCTCTTCTTTACAATGGCTACCCCAGCTTCCTTACTTCCCATGACGGCGTCCGCTGTCGCCCAATAATACCACCAAACCATGTTCCCATCCGCAACGCACCCATCGTGGTTGTATATTTACTATGAAAGAGAATAAATCTGGTATCCGGGACGTCCATCCATCTATGATCGGCGAAAGCGTTAGGGCAGATGGTCTGTTCTTAGGAAAGGCCGTGAGAGTTTCGTGAGGACATCAGACTGTGCATCCGCGGCGGCCGGATACACCTAAAGGTGACTTGAAGTCTTTCCATTGGAATGCCCCATTCGGGGCCGATTTGATGAACACTTTCGCGGGAACATTGAATGGCTGAGCCGGAACGGACGAACGTTGAACCATGTCTGTTATCGTCGCTCTTACAGAGGCGGCGACCCCTCTAGTCATCTTGGGAGGGATTTTCTCCAGCGATCCCGCGTTCGGCGTCGCGCCCACAAAAAGTAAAAATACATCGCTGTCTGATAGACATATACCAACCGAGTCTAGCGGTACTTGACCCTATCTAAAAATCCATCAAAGAGAGCAGCAACAAAATGTTCAGTCCATCCGCTTCTTCGCATTAAAAGACTTTACAACCGCCGCAATCTGTCCGAAGAACCAATTCTGTGACGACTTATCCGGGATATAGACGAACCTGTCGTGTTCCCTGCCAGCCTTGTGAGAAAACCGGATCCCTGTGTCTTCGATTGTCACCCCTTGGACGTGTGTGAAGGGCAGGTCCCACTCCGGCGTCAACTTTCTTGACCAGAAGGAAAGAACTCGGGTAGCGGTAAGGAGAACGATATTATCTCCTCCAGGAATGTCTTGGTATGCTCAGCAATATTTTTACGATGGAAAAGGGGGATAGAGACATACTTATGTGGGCAACATAGAACTCTTTGCGGTATGCACCGTCGCCGAGCTCCTTCATGAAATACTGTCCGTTTGCGGCTCTCGCGTCGTACGGAATCAGCACCCCATCAGCTGGTGTATGGCGAGGCTGTCGAATGCGTTCTCGATCGGGCGCATCGAATACGGTAGTAGTGTTCCGGATACCTATGGCGGGTATTGGGGGTGTGGTAGTGACACTCACGGGTGACTACGTACCTTCGCTGACATTTGAAGCAAGATCGAAGACACCGACCACGGGCTTGGTGACGGCACTGCTTGAATATAGATCGTAAGATATAGCCATAGCGTGGGGTCACAAGGCGATCACGAACCCTACTAATCCTTTCCCAACACCCTTGAAAAATCCGACGGCTCCGCCTGTTTCTGCCCCTTCGATGGGTTTCATCTCCACAAACGCTCAGGATTTCTGTACCAATGAGTGAAAATAAGGACGCACGATAACACCCTCAAAACCACTTGCAACGCTCGTAGCAAAAGCTTCCGCTCCAGAAGTCACACCGTATCTTTTGTGACTTAGGAACGACCCGGCACAACGAAATGCGCAACACTTACATGGCATGCCTTGGCTTGTTCCTTCTCTGGGTCATGCGGCGCTTGTTCTGGTACTCTTCATCCAAAGTAGCGGCTGAAAGACCTTTGCCGACACTGCTCGTGAACTTTGTAAAACTGTCTGAGAAGCCGAACACGGTCTTCTTCACGAAACTCGCCGCCCCCTGCAAGATCGTTAGGTCGTAGAGAGCCCACGCCGCGGAGACACCTACTTTGGCGATACCGATACCAAGTTCCCTATTGCCGTGGACGACAACACCGTTGAATGGTTCATAAAAGATGTCCGCGACACCGGAACTGACGTTCGTGAACAGCCCAACAGGGTTGCCGATAAAATCTGCAGACCCAAGGATACGGTAGAGTTGACGAAGGACTTCCTGTTTGTAGTGGTACATGATACGGGCTTGCAAGTCGGGCGTAGTCAGACGCATGTCCTTGATAGCAAGAGAGTTCATCTCTAGAGGGGCGTCGTTGACGTTGCCGATGGCCATTGCTACGGCATTCAGGAAGACGGCGAGAGGGTTCCTCAAGTTCAGCCTGTTGACTGTTAGCCGTGCTCGCGATATTTGTATATCGGAACATACTTCTCCTCGGAACTTATCCGCTCCGTCCGCATGAAGGAGAGTTGTAGCCTGATAGGCTGGAGTTCGAGAACTTCAAAATAGAGGTGCTGACCGGGAGCAGTTTCCTTTGGCTCGGGAATATCGGTGGGGTGTTCGATCAGAACGCTAATCCAAAGTCAGTATCCCCCAGTAGTAAGAACGTGAGCGCAACAAACTCTACGGCTTGCGCGTCCCAGGAAGCGCCCTGTATCTTTGTGAGGTCGTACAAAGACAACAGGAAGTCCTCGTCGGTTTCAATAGTCAACGCCTGTAGCAAGATCGAGCAGTACTTGATGAACAATACACCATGAGCTAAATGAAATCCATTAGTCGCTCGTTCGTCAAAGCAGTAGGAATTGTCCCACCTTGGTCGTTCAACCATATCACCGAGGCTTGAATAGTGGGAGGTGACGCGATAGCTGAAGCTTCCTTGGGGATAGGAGTTGGCTGAAGGAGCACAGGATATATGGCGTCGTGAAGTTGATTGTCGATCTGGAGAGTGCCGAGGGAGAGGTTCACAGCTTGTGCCACGGGGCTACTTGAGTACTCGAACTTGAGAGAGTTCATGGACAGATAGACCACTTCCAGCATCTTTCTGTTCATGAGGGACAAGCCAATTCCCTCCAGGTCAAGAGTGAACATGAGTGTTGGGGGGATATCTTCGGTGACTGCTTCGAATGCGTCCTGGCTACTTGTTTGTGTGTCTTGGCGTGCGATCGAAACCGAGGCCCTGTGGCGGGGGCGATATACACTTGATGCTTGATTGTAGTTCGTGATTTGCAGGATCTGGGTTTGACCATCGGCCCGAACATCCAAAGAAACTGCCCTTGGGCCGGCACGATCCTACAAGAAAGGGGGTCAGGGGTATTCTACCGGGGTCTTACTTGAACATACACTGAATTTGAATGGCATAAGGTTGCCGATCTCCAAAACATCTACCGGGCGTCTCCATCCGTTGATCATGAGGAGGACCTTCTTCTCCCTGGCAGCCGGATAGTCCCAAGCATAGTCGATCGCGCTCTTGGGAACCAATGTATACGATGGATTTGCTTTTCGGTGGCCAGCTGGGTTTGTCTCGGAATGAGCAGAGTCCTGCGAGAGCTTAGTACTTGGACAGTCGGGTGAATCGGGGAGTCGTACCATTTGAGCTAAGTCAACGACGTAATCGCTTTCGTTCTCAATCTTGAATGGCCACCGATCTCCTGCATCTTGAAGATAGATAAAGAATGTCGAAGTATCGATCTTAATATCCACACGCACGAGCGTGCTGAGGTGCTCCGATGAGGGTAATCGAACATGGATTGCACCGATGTCTTCCATGTTGATGGCAGGGGACCTGGGTTGTGTCAATTACCAACTCATTTGACCACAGCATTCCGCATACCATCTGGCATTGAGACCTGGATACGCCAGAGTCAAGAGTTTCTCGTCACTGGTCCTCATGAAGTGCATGAATGACTTCTCTCCCGGAGCGACGCTTCCACGAGCGGCACCACCATGTTCCCGGAATGTGATATCGGTATTCATGTGGTTGACCAAAACGAATCTCGGGTTCAGGGTAATCACTTTGGTCAACTTGTACTTTCCGAGAGCCTCTGCCCACGACAAACCAACGTGGATCTCTTCCATACTTTGCGTAGTTGACGCAATGGTTAAACTTGCATCAGCGGATGGTGCCTCGAAACTGACGACCTGCTAAGAAGTTAGAACGAGCCGTACTGATCCAAAAGATGTGTGAACCTTTGACCAGGTCGAGTCCCCGATCTTGAACAAAAATTCCTTTCCATCTTGAGGGTGAGAAGCGACTGTCGCATGAGTTAATGATTGTTCCTGAATCACAACAAGTGCGCCTACGATATGGTGTGGGTGTTGTCAGAACATGCGGATCCGTTTCTCCAGGGACATTCTGCCCTCCCCCAGGGCGGTTGGAACGTGTCGACCTAATGTAGAATGGCAGCCCAGTTTTGTTCACAACCACGTACGGGCTGTATATCTGGACTTTGAAGGCTCCTCCAGAGTCCGGGAAGCGTCTGGCTAACTGTCAGCACATGGATGGGTCAGGGGAGGATGGAGATTACACGTAGTTCAGCTTGAGTTGGAGTTTCCCGCCCTTCTTATCCCCGATCTGTAGCAGGCTTTCCACCTCGAAGTCCGAATGGCCATCGGTATTGATGATAGCAAAATCGCTAGGTTGGTAGACTTCCAGACCCAGTAAGTGATATCATTTCTAGGTAAAGCGTTTCCACATACCTGTGTCCTGAATTGTTACGTTTAAGAGGACGAGGTGGGCAAGCTCGACTGAGTGAACAGGCATGATTCCACCGTGACGAAGGTAACTCTTCCATTGCTGATCGGTATTCTTGTCGTAGATACGGTACTGTATGTCGTAAGGAAGCAGGTTTTCTAGCTCGATTGGTGCGCGAAGCCTAAGGCTTAGCTTGGGAGACTTCCTCCTGGTTATCGTTTAGGGATGTCAGTGCAAGCGGTAACCGGGAGTGCTTACCGTAGGGCAACGTCGTTGGGATCAATTTCTACGTGAGCATGGAAGCGGAATGCCGACTCATGCTCATCCGTATGTGGACATTTGACAGTGAAAGTCTTCCGTTGCAGCAAATCCTCGTAACGGATCCCGTTAGACCACCTGTAGCCAAAGCCCTCTGAGAGTTCCCGTTGAGCATTTAGCATTAAACGACAGTAACAATCCAGGGCTTACGATCTGGTTGGATCCTGACCCTATTGCGGCTGACCGCCTCGATGGGTAGGGCGTAGTCATGCCCGGGGGCTGTAAACGCCATCAGGGCCCCAGCACTTCCCTATTACGGCCAGTGTACGCACCGATCTTCTCCAACGAATACACAGGCCGTCCCTTGTCGTCCACCAAAGTAAGTTCAATGGGATAAAGAGTCAGATTTTCGACTTTATAGGTCGAACGGAGCGTGACGATTTTGACGTTATCCTGGACTTTGACTTCACAAAGCAAGCGATGCGCAGAGTCGTCGGATCGGGGACGAAGGGCGAAACAGAATTCTCCCTCGCGATCCACTGGGACACTGCGCAACTGCTCCCAATTTTGTTCAACGAACTGGACGCTGATACTATGGTTCCCTGTAGATGTAACATGCTGCGGCGTGTTCGTCAGGGAGCATACTTCTACTCCTTATCCCGGGAAAATCCTACCTCTCGCATAGTCTTCCAGTCATCGAACCTCCAGTCGATGGTTTCATTGTCCTGGATCCTCGTCGGGACTACATCTTCCGCGTTGACACCTTCTGCGTCGCCCCAGATATCAACGGAAGACCCCGTACGGTTCCTGATCCGGTAAGGGGCATAGCTGCCTCGGGCCAGCGCAAGTACCTCATCTTTCTCCTTCGACCAGTGACTGAACATCGACAGCGCAAGTTCGACGAGGGTAGTACTGATGTTCACGTCCAGACGCTCTCGGGCGAAGACAGTGAGGTGCGTCCCTCCGGTGTCTTTGTCTCTAGAAGCCTAATACGAGTGAGCAAACGTAGGTCAACGAATGGTGTGGGGAGCTTACCGTAGTCGAGAATGTCCACGGGTCGATGACTATAAGTCAGGTTAGTAATGAGAAAGAACCTGTAGTGGGAACATACAAGGCTCCCAGTGCGAATTTGTCAGGTTCCAGTAGCTGATGTGTGTCGCCAGCGTGGTTGTGGCGTGTAGCTGTAACGGGTACCGTCAGTACGTGGTCCCGGTACCAGGGAGCTGGACAACGAACATCGCCAGACCAATCTCTGACGTTGATATTGAACGGGTTGATCTTCAAGTGCAACATCGGCTGCTCATGGACATCTCCGATGAGGACAACCCTCAGGCCTTCGAATTTGGCTTTGAGCTAACCCACGGGTCAGTGATATCCAAGAGAAGGCGTTATAAACTCTTACTTGTTCTTTCGACGTGATAACATGAGCGCTCGTAATAGAATGAGGAGCCGCCCTCGTAGTTACCGCGAACCCGCTGGACTTTGCTGTTGCGGAATCGGTCGTTTCCTTGACACTCGGGTCTGGTTTCTGAGCCCTTGCACTGGCAGTGTTACCGTACATCTCAAGGGCTTTGTTGGTGATGTTCATGATTAGATTGATGTCGTGATACGAAGCCCGGAACACGATTGGCTTTGCTCCGATCTCGATGCTCGTCAATTGGTGCGAAGTAGTAGAACGGCTATCCAGGGAGAACGTCAGGTCGACGTTATCCAAAAACCGGGCAGAGTCGGCAATATTGTTCATGTGTGTCAGCGACATTCCGAGGTCCCCAATGGTCAAAGCGAGGATGCCCTGTACCCGAGGGATTAATACGTACCGAAGCGGAAACATCGATAGTGATATGAACTTACCTGTTGGGAGAGTAGCAGTTGTCCAACGTACAACCGCATGGCTCGGGAGTCGACACTCGTCTCGTCTTCCAAGATACTGACGACAACATCGTGGAGGTCGAATCGGAACCCAATTCCACCCCCTTGTTCTGACGCGTCTGATTCTTGGTTAGCCACTCGATCACCCCCTGAAACAATTTGTGTGGTTGATGCGGTCCCAGGTTGAGGTTGTGGAGCCGGGGTGTTAAACGGACTCGTCACGAAATCCAACAACGCGAACATCGGGTCGATGGCGAGGATGAGCTGAGGGGAATCTACTGTGACAATCGCAACCGACGAAGTATCGCGGCCACCTGCCGCAGTGTACAAAACCATCACTTGGTTCCTGTCGTGTCGGGCTGCAGGAATGATCTCCCTGAACTTCGTGTCGCCCGCTCTGGTGTTGCTCATCGTGAAAGACTTGAGGATGACCTGTGCCTCGTATGATCCGTTCGAGAGCATCTTCATCCGAAGGGAGTTGTTGTTCAACGCGAACCTTGCGATTCCGCGGTCGCGCAAATTACGTTCTGTCGCATGCTCGTCGTATAAGTGCAGCTTCACTGCGCCGATAGTGACAACCAGGTCCACTGTCGTCCACGGTTTGGCGCCGCTTGCGACAGAAGGAACGATGAGCTCCGGTTGTAGATCCGCAGAGATCTTGGTAGGATCGTTGTTCGAATCCGAGGGTGGTGTAGTGGGGCTCTTAATCGACAAGGATTGATCGGCCTGGGCTTCTCCCTGGGGCGCACCCTGCAATACACGTGGAATAGCTCGAGATAGTCCGATGAGCACTATATATTGCCTCTGGGTCAAGTGCAGCTTGACATCCGATATTGAGACCGTGACCTATACAGCTGCGTCAGCCCTAAGGTATGCCGCCCGATGGGATTACCAACCTGTGAATCAGGGCGGTTGAAATCGACACTCCTATCGACACCAGCCGTCTGTTTGATGTCCGCAAAGATGTCGATATCGTCAATAATCTTTAACGTCGAAGGTCCGTCTGCCGCTTTGAAGTCAGAGGTGAATTGTATTCCGGTCAACCCGGCGGTGATGGTACTAGAGGGGCCGTCAAACGAGTTCCTGGCACTCAGCTCTCCCAGACACATTGTGAGTCTGTCGGAAGAGCATGCCGAATCCGAAGGGAAAACGATAATGGGGGTCTTGACAGAGACATCAAACTGCATCCTTTCAATTTCTTGTGCCCGTTGAACAGCCGCCTGTGTCGCAGCATCGTAAACACCCTTGAGTTTGGCGAGCTTCGTTAGGAATAGGTAAATATCGTGTAACGGTTCTTCCAGGAAATTAACTTTGATCGAGCCTGCCGCAAGGTGGACCTTAGACTTGACCCCGGTATAGGTTTCATGGTCTGTGGGATCAAATGTTTGGTACGAAAACTCGGCAAAGTTGTTTCCTTCGATCGAGAGGATTTGCTTGAACTGCTGGTGAATGGTGTACATGTCCGAATCGTCAATGAGGTTAAGACTTCCGAGACGACCGGTGACCAGTATTGTGTTGTTGCCCAACAGGACGCTGACGTTTGCGGTGGATAGCAATAAGGTGCTGAGGTTCACGCCGTTGTTCATCAAAATCACTATCGTGCAATGTCAGACAAGTTCATAAAAGTGCCTATTGACAAAGTACCTTGAACGCTGGCTAAGTTGACAAGAACCCTAATCTTCTGAACCGCTTGTTGTTGTCCCACAGTGACCACTAGGTTGGTGTCCTTGTCCTGGCTTGTCGAAATTTCCACACCGGTGACTTCCTGCTGCTGCTGATTCGGAGCTGGAACAAACGTCGTCATCACGAAATCGTAGACCGTCAGAACCGGTTCCGGGGCCGCTCTGAATATGAAAGTAGAAATCTTGATGTCCACACTCTGGTCAATGCCATCGAACTGGGCAAGGAAGACGGGCGATTCGGGTTGACACTTCTTATATCGGACGATCAGCAGGTCATCCTGGCCAGCGCTGTCCGCTGAGGACATGAACTCGATCGCCGGTAGGCCAGGTTGGTAGATGTTCATAAAAACGGACCTAAACCGGAAGACCTGATGAGTGCCGCCGAGCAAACCAAGCAATGGGCGGCAAACCTCAAGTTGATGTCTACGCTCATGTCGTATTTCGCGAGCGCAAATGCCAGTGAAAACTGCCCAAAGGTAACATCTCCGAGAGGTCGTTCAGTACCATCGCTGGTAGACCTGAACAGAGCAGCCCTGAGTTTCTGTACTTGGAAATTCAACTCAAAGGTGTGTTGATGGATCTTGGGATCCTTCGGTTTTGTTGGTTGATGAGCATACGATATATGAGAATGGAGTGAGAACTTACGTCAGTATCATCGCCGATCGCCTCGAAGAACTCTTCATCATAATCCTCCTCTTCCTTCTGGCCCTCCGCAATCGAGGCTCGATCTCCGACCATATAAGCGGTTTCCTTAGCTCGGAAAACTCCCGGAAGGGCAAATGTTGGCGGAAGTGGAGACAGCAGATACCCACTCTTCGAGGCCAAGGGGATCTGTGGCTTTTTCGGCGAGTCATCGTCAAAGTGAGGTATGCAAACGTCAATGAGCCGCATGAGCGAGTGATACTTGATGTCGGACATGTTGAGTTGGAGGGTTGGCAGGTTCCCAGATACTTTGAACCGGGCGAGATTGTAAGCGGTCGGGACGATCGAATTTTGAACCTCGAAATCCATATTGATACGCTCGAGGAGGTGTAGGGTGTCTCGCTCAGAAGAGGTCAGAGCTTTACGACAGGCCTGGATATCATCCCCTATGACGAACTAATACCAAAATCAACGACATGATGAGAGAGGACGGGCAAAACCAGCAAACTACCTGAGCCGATTCGAGTCGCAGGAAGAACTTGTCGTACATTAGTGACTCCAATCTCCTGTAATCCTCTTCGCTATACTTCTGGTTCCTCTTGAGGTGGATCTCCTTGAGAACCTGTTTATCCGCAAGGTTACTCTCGATGGCAATGTGACCAGCATCGATTAGGAGGTGTTTCCCCTTGGTGGTAGTGATACTGGGTAGCATCAGTGTAAGATTCGAGGAACAAGCTCGCCAAAGGGCCTACTCTTCTGGAATAATGATAATCGGAGCATTGAGGTCCATTTGGACATCGAGCGTCTTGTGCTTCTGTAAAGCGTATTCCAGCCCCGCTCGAGTTTCTTTCCTGAGACCTTCGAAAGTCTGGCTGGCGACATCCTAAAGCGGACTGTCAGCCAGGACAAAAGCATCCTCGAAAGCACGCCCACCAAGAGGGCTTCGACCGACTCAAGCTGGCTAGCCGGTGGCCGGAAGAACTCATAAACTGCCTCCACAACTCCCCGATGGTAGATAATCTCCATGTGCCTCATACGCATCGTCAGTGCGGTGTCCGCTCTTTCGTCCAACGGAGCCTTTTCGAACTTTAGGTAGAAGAAGGGATCCTCCGTGTTGACGCTTCCTTTCCTTAGTAAATTCTGGTTTGAGACTGTAGCAGATGGCCCAGTCGACTCTTTTACGTGAACGATCTGGGGATAAAGAGAATTTTTGGTCGTCCCATCGAAGACCTCAAAGCCTCCCAATGAGATGGATGTGTCGAATCCCTCCGGCCGCTGGCTGAAGTTGGCTCGGAAGACGTCAAAGACGATGGACAGGATGTCCTCAGCTCCGTCATGAGGGCCCGTCCTCAACCCGAACGAACCTTTGTTGAGTTTTGACGTCACGCGCAGCTTGAGCGCGTCTTTAGGTTCGGAGAAGGACTCGGCCAGTGCGGTCCTCTCGTCGTAGTCCAGAACCTCGTACAGTTGTTTCCGCTGTTCGTCATTCATCTCGCCGGTGGTGAACGGATCGTCGGCTGCTTTCGCGTCGCTCGTGCCTTGTTGAGAACCCCAGAGCCAGCCGGTCCATCCTCCTCCAGTCTGAGGTTTCTTCTTGTTTTCTTCGTCCCGTCTCCGCTTTTCAGCAAGTTCTTTGCGAGCTCGTTGACGTGCGATAGAGCGGTAGAATCGAATGTCGTCATAATCCAACTTTTTCTCGAGCTCATCGAGCCTTGTTGTATCCTACAACCCAACGGGGAAGGCACAATTACATCAGCCGGACTGGAAAACCCCGATCAAAAAAGTGAACAGAGCGGCGGAACGACAAATGGTGAAACCATGGTGTCCAACCATTCTTCCGTCATCCTGGTTCTCCCATCGGTTTCACACCCTAGGGTGACAACCAAACGCGCATCCGTGTGTACGCACCTCAGGAGTTGCGCTTTCCAAGAGTTTCTTTCCGAAGCGTTCGACATATGCATTCCTGTCATCTCGCCTGGCCGCAAAATACTCCCATGTCCATCTGTACCTCCGTTCTTTGACTTCGTCCGATATCGCTCGCCCAGCGAATTGCAGCAGCGCAAGGGGTCGGTTCGACTCTAAAGCCTCTACAGTTGGTCGGTATTTCCGATACTGGTAAGGGCCGAGACGTCAATTCAGTGTGTCGGGTGGTAGTGGAGTGGAGTGAAAGTTTGAATGTGATACCGAAAGGGGAACCGTGAAAGGCGGAACGCAGTTAGTTCAACGAACGGGACAATTTGGCCGAGCCAACAAGTGGGATGATGGCGATGGCGCGCGCGGAACGTTAAAAGTTTGGGGAATAACGGCATCGAGAGCCGAGGTTCGTGGGGGTAGGGTCGAACATGGTCCAGACCAGATTCCACCAGATTGGGATCGGGTGAGGCGGGATGAGGAGAGATAACAGGCGCGTTAAGATGGGGAGAGCGTGGCATGCGTCAGGGCGGACGGCGATAAACAAAACAAGAAGGCAGACGCCTACCTGGTGCTGTCTGGTGTAGAAATGGTACATGTCCACCAGGGAGATGGCATCGCGATATTGATTGTCATCCAGCAAAACGCCGATTTCGTCGAACAATAATTCGATATCGAATTTCGGTACGTCTTTGGAGAAGTTGCTGTGCATGACGATCTGGAGTTCCCACACAAACATAGGGATTCAGTTCGTCGGCTCGGGGGTGGCATGACGCCCAAAAAAGAGGGCTCACACGACCATCCCCAGTGACGGGCTTCAAAATGAATTGATGGTCGGAAGAATTAGCGTCTTTAGAAATCTGGGGAAGGAAAAGTCAATTAACGGCCCGGAGTTGACATCCGAAGAGATTCTCTTGTCAGGAACGTGCGTATCAGGAGTAGGGGGAATGGCCGGCAAGGGGCCAAGCCAGAGGCTTTAGAATTGTGGTACCACGCATTCAAAATGGTGCATAGAGTAGCGAGGGTAGAAATTCTCGAAGAACAACCCCGAAGACATTTTTGGAATAGACCCATGCATTGAGAGTAGTGGGGCCGGGAGATAGATTGTGAAACACTCACCAGTCCATTGAACTTCTGGACGGCTTCGGCGTACGGTAATCCGGCCATACTTGCCGAGTCAGTGTCAAAATAAATGGCGAGCGATTGTAGCGAGGCGAGCTAATGCAGTGGACGATGCGATAGACACGCAGATAACGGGGGCCATGTGGTACCATTGAAATTAATTTGATCAGCCTAATTCACGGCAGTCGACGACGGAGGAGAGATTGGGGTACGACTTTAGCGGATGGGCAAATGGAGAAACGGTACACCATCTACAATCGACGCCCTGGACAGTGGTAAATGAAAGGAAGGTCGGGACGAACCTTGTGCACGGCCCCCGCAGTGCTATCGATAAATGCTGGCTTCCAGTTTCCATCGGTTGAGATGGCGGTGAAACCCGCTAGCGTGACACCTGCTGCGAATGGGTGCTAAAAAAAACGCCAATACGCGGGGAGGCGAAAGGAAATGAAGGGGATGAATGCAGTGGCCGGGTTAATAACGGGGACTGGAAGCCGTTGGAACAAGGGAGGCTTACCCCGGGTACGCTAAGTTTATCCTCGTATCGAATATGAACGTTCTTGATGGTGACCTGAAGGTTGTTTACGATCTTGGTGATCAGCGAGGATATGAGTCCCTGGGACTTTTGGGAGTCCTCTGCAACGTCGGGAAACACATGAGATCACGAAAGAGGAGGAAACGGAGGATAGGGCGGATAGCGGAGAGCACGGGATTCATGGTACCAGGGAGGAACCACCGGCGGAAAGAACGCACGATGATCGGACAGAGAGAAAGAAGGAAGTGTTCACGAACCTGTGGTGACCTCGGATTGGCTGCGCATGTGGAGTAGTTCGGCGTTTTCGAGCCGTTCCATTTTCGCAGCATGTGCGCGATTGGCTTCCTCCTCTGGATCCTCCTCGCCTTGCGGGGAAGGAGTTACGAGGAGGTAGACATCTTCGATCAGGACTTCCACCGGCTGATTGCCCAGATTCATCCAATGGAGCGAAAGCGTGAACTTTCCAAGGTGACCTGGTGTCGGAACGGGATGTATACACGGGTTTCGGAGGTGGACGACCGGAATAGGCATACATACCTTCAATGACATCTACCGGGAGCCTGAACTTGTCCAGGGCGCCTTTCTTTAACCGGAGTTTGTGCAGCGTCAGTTGACCTGGGACGGGGGGCGTGAATCTCAAACTGCGGTGTCCGATCCGGAGCGAGAGGTTCGACTATCACCTTGGCCAATTCCGTAGTTCACTTGATTCATGTCCAGATTTACTACATAGGGTGCGAGGATGCGGTTGAACAACTGTGATCGCGTTTGGGTTAAACTCGATGTTTCGGATGGGGTGTTTGTACGTACGACGTTCAGGACCTCCTTGCCGGGGTCCAACCACCACATGGTTGTCGGTGGCTGCTAGGTTCAGAGTGGATGCTGGTGAGTGGTCGTGGTTATCGTGCAAGGGTCCGGTGGGGTTGGGTAGACGCCGGGGTGATCGCGCGTTCGGTGACGTCGTCGTCCCCGAGGGCGAGACGGGAGCCAAAGAGTGTGTGGGAGAAAACAAATTGTTGGTTGGGATTAGCCGAGTTGCCTTCGAGATCAAATAGGATCAAATCTAGGTCCGGTGCACGCATTGGGATTGCGCCCAGGCCAGGAGAAACTCAGGAGGAGAGCGAAGGATGGAGACGGCGGGTATGTAAGATTTACGAAACTGGCAGGTCATCCATGGTCACCCGTCGGAACTAGATTGGGCTTTTTCGTGTTTTCCTCCCCAACGCGAATCATCTGATAGACGCGGCACATGTCGCACCACATACTTCCCGTGCCTCGGCCGAGCGAGAGACTCGTCGTGAACGGACGGCTGGACATGCTCGTGACCGATCATGGGCACAGGTTCCGGCTTCGCCCTGTCGACATCCCGCTCACCCGTAGGTCCTATATAAACCTCCACCCCTTCTCCTTCTTTCCCCCATTATCCCAACCCAACATCCCTGCACAATGATTTCCGTCCTCACCCAACCCTCCTCTTCCACCCCCGCGCCCTTCCCCCAGTCTGCTCCCCCCCAGGTCGCTGGCCTGTCCGAGGTCAGTTCTCCACCTCTCCCCTCTCGCCGTAGAGAATATTAACCAACCGTCGTTCGTGCAACAGTTGGCCAGGATTCAAGATGCCATCGAGCCTTTCGCTAGGTCCGTTCATCATGATCCGCAAGCATGCTCTCTACAGAGGCTGATCGTACGACCATGTCTCTAGCCTTTACCGCCGCACTGGCCAGTCCGTAAGATTCAACTGCATCTTCCCCACATGTTACCCTCGTGATGCGTGTACGTATCTTCCGTTCTCTGAGGACCGGCACGGAACTTAGACCTCTCACCTCATGGACCCTAGGCTACGACCTTCATGACGTACATGACATCCAATCCCGTTCACTCGTCTACCTCCACACTCTTGTCGAGGCACTTCGAGCCGCAGGGGTATGTGTCACAAATCCCCCACCCCCTCGCTTCCTGCACCGACTCGGGATTCGATGAGACTGATCACTGTATTCCCCCTTTCTTAGATTCCCACGTCCTACAAACTCTCGCCTTCGGTGACCCCACTCTCGACGTGTCTTGTGTTTGCGATCCCCCCTGGCAGTGACCCTTTGAAGGCGAAAATGGCCGTTTGTGATGCCGTTAGGTCCGCCGACACCTTCCCTAGGTTTGTCTCTACTGCACACCCTTGGTCCCTCGGCCGTTCTGATATCGTTTGTTTGCAGGGAGAAGGTTCTCATCGCCTCTCTTGAGAATGGTCCTGCTCTTATTATCACGTAATCTTTTCACTGGTTGGTTCATTCGCTGTGCACATGGACGGTACCCGCTTTCTTCTCCTGCTCTGCTATCTCTCTCGTTCTCCCACGATCTCAATTCTGGTCGTTGGACACGCCCAGTAATAGGCATAGCCTAGCATCTGTATAGATATCTCTTATGCCAATACGATACCTTGCCTCTATCTCCGCAACACATCTGCCGGCCCTTGGTGTGGCTCGAAGGTTGGTCACTTAGTAGAAAAGTGGAGTCTGGCCTTGAGACCATCGGTTCATCGACCAATTGGTTACGACCTCAGTCACTAATTATAAAACTCTATTCTATCGTACCAATCTTCCGGTGTGAGCCGCTACAAGGATCTCGGCGGTTCTATCGTTTCAATTCTTGAAATTTTTTGAGTTTGTTTGTACCCTGGCCATTCTTAGGCACGATCTTAACAACCAAGCGGCAGAGCCCGGGCGACCCACACCGAACGACTCTGCCCCCCGCACACTCATCATTTTCCAGATGGGGCTGGGAAATCACGTGGATATTGAGCGAATATTTTCTTTGCTCCGGTTCCCAGCGGTCCCGGTGCTCCGTCGTATGCGCTGGCATCACCACACAGTTCGATCGCTTGCTTGCATCCACTCCTCTTAACCTTCACCTTCCACTTTCGTCCCTCCGCCCCACCCTTTCTCTTCCTTCGGTGTTGTCACACACACCCTCTCTCCTCTCCAGAATGTCGTTGGCCGATTTCATTGAAATGACCGTCCCGCTTCCGCTGCCCCACCACCTCACCCACTACGTAGCGGGCCAAACACCACTTTCGACCCACAAGGAAGTCGGAACGGCTTTGGTTTCTTACCTGGCGATCATCTTTGGTCTCCGGGAGCTCATGAAAACGCGCCAGCCTCTCAAGCTCAACGCGCTCTTCCAGCTTCACAACGTAATCCTTACCGTGGGCTCTGGGCTGTTGTTGGCCTGCATGGTCGAGGAGGTCGTCCCAATCCTTTGGAGGACGGGTTTGTTTAGTGCCGCTTGTTCAGACAAGTCGTGGACTCCGGTATGTACCGTTCAACCGACCCTCACCAGTTTGGTTGTGGCGTCGATTTGACGTCAGTTGTTCCCGAAATGAATTTGCGTGCTCATTACATATGCAGAGACTAGAATTCTATTATATTATCAACTACTATTTCAAGTACCTCGAGCTCATCGACACCGTTTTCCTCGTCTTGAAGAAGAAACCTCTCGGTTCGTGAACCTCGAGACCAGTCGGTTGCCCTCGTGCGCGTTCTTACTGGCATACAGCTTTCTTGCATGTGTACCACCATGCCGTCACCGCTCTCTTGTGCTTTACCCAGCTTAACGGTCGCACCAGCATCGTACGATTTCCATCTTCAGAACGTGCACCCACGTCTGACCTCCTTGTGACAGTCCTGGGTCGTCATCTCCCTTAACCTCGCGGTTCACGTTCTGATGTGTAAGTGTCTATTTTCCCTGCCCTGTGGCAGCTGTGATCTCTGATCGGCGTTTTGTTGGGATAGATTACTACTACTACGCAACCGCCGGTGGAAGGAAGATTTGGGTACGTCTCGGTTCGGCGGCCACCAACGAAAACCTTTGTCGCTAACAGCTGGGGTGACACAGTGGAAGAAGTACTTGACCACGATGCAGATCACTCAATTCGTTATTGATCTCTTCGCGGTATACTTTGGAAGTAAGCGTCATTAGTCGGCCGATCGGTTTGGAAGGTTGCTCATGGTGATTTGCAGCATACTCTCGTTTCGCCACCCACTATTGGAAGACGCCGAACATGGGAGACTGTGCGGGGACCGAGGCGGCTGCTTTGTTCGGCTGTGGGGTCCTGAGCAGCTACCTGATCTTGTTTATCAAGTTCTACATTGATACGTACAAGAAGAAGCCGACCGTCCAACGCCTCCAGGGTGCTGCCAACGGTGTTGCTAATGGTGTTGCCAAGCCCAACGGTGACAGCGTCGCCAACGGACATGCGTGAGTGCTCTTTGCTCTAGCCTGCAAGGCTTGTGCTGATTGGGCTCTCGCAGCAAAAAGTCTCAGTAGATGACACAGACCACCTGAGGGGGGTGGTTGAACGACCTTGCGCGCGCTCCATACGGAAGACGAAGACGTAACCCTTGATAGCATACTATACCATTGGTAGGAAGGATACCAATCCTGTAATCCCCCTCTTTTTCGGCAAGTTGGTTGCATTGCGTAGTTATATCCTCTCCACCTTGCGCCTTTTTTTTTTTCACAGCTCGGGATGGGTGGGTTTTGCGGTGTTGGTGGTGGCAGTACATATATCTCTTCTCTCTTTCCTTTATTCTTGCACATTCATTTTCCAAACGACGGCTGTTTCCCGGGATCCGAGGCGTGATACGATTAATCCGCTGAATTGAGTTTTGATCCCGACACGAGCGAGCGGCTCGGCCTTGTTTCTGGGTCTGCCTCTGTCTGAACGAGGGGTCGCAGGGAAACGTCAGGGCGTGCACTGAGACAGCAGAAGGGTGTGTATGGCCGGGGATATAGGGGCTCAGGGGACATTGCTTGTGTACGCTTTTCTTTTGTCCCTCCTGCACTCTATCTTGTCGAGTGCGCCAACAACGCCGACAGCGCCACCAACAGCATACAGACGAGTCAGGTCTCTTCTCCCCCTCTCCTCTCTCTCTCTCTCTCCGGAAGTTGGCGCCTTGCCGCCCAGGTTGACGCCCAGAAGATCACCGTCGATTCCACCGTCCATCAGACGTTTGGCTTGACGTTATAGAGCCACACGCCAATTTCTATGACTTTCCCCCCGCCGGGCACACTCGACCCAACCAAATATAACGCCGACAGCAACGATGCATCCAGCCCATTTCGCATCTCCCCTCCCTCGTCTGCGTCCACCTCCACGCAAGCGACAACCCCTTCCCCTTCCCCCCGCCACCCCCGCTCAAGGTCGATCACTATGGCGCGGACTGTCTCGGCTGGAGCGAGAGACGAAGGGGTGAGAGCGGCCAAGAGATCGGATATACCCACAGAGTTCTGTATACCTGTCGAGCTTTATCTATCGCCAAAGGCCGCGGCTGGTCTCAGAAAGGTACGTTCCTCCTCGCTCTCTCTCCTCTCCCGCCCTCTTCTCCTCGCCTATTCGGTTTGCCTTCCGCCAACCATTTCGTAATCGGATTCACTCGCGCCCTTCCCTTCTCCCGCCCCCATCCTTGTTTGCCTTGCTTGCGCGTGCTGATTCGTGCATACAGCCGACTCGCAAGAGGAGTCTGGAAGAACGTCTCAAGCGTAAGCGCCCCACTCATCCCTGTCGCGCCCTTCCAACAACCGACAAATTTTTTTGTAGATAAGAGTAGTTGGCTTTCCCTCAGCAACCGCTCCACCGGAGCTCCTCAGTGGAGATCGGCCACATGCAGGCTAGTAGAGGAGGAGGAAGGTTGTCAACTCAACATTTACATCGAGGTGTGCAGTTTCGCCAAGTTCTCAGAGTTTTCGCGGCTCGAGATCTGAGCGTTTCCACTCCCCTTCCGTTTCTGACCAGGAGAGCTTCCTCTACCAAGCCGTGTACATATACCTGTTGAAAGCCACGGACATCCGCTCAGCAGATCGCTCGTTATTCGACAGGAAGGACATATTGACCATACTCACCGTTCCGTACGCGCATCCATCACCTTCCAGTGATGCCCGTGACTGACGGTTTGATGAACAGCGGACAACGATATGCGACCGTGTCAATCAATGAACCCATCTACCTCGCCTTCTCGAATTCAGAAAACATGCACACCTGGCTCACCCTCCTGCGATCATATGCTGCCCCAGAAGTCTACGGTTCCACAATAAATCCGTCAGAGGGTGGCCTATACCGTATGTGGCGCCAAGTCGAAGTCCACTGTATCTCCGCACGCGACCTTGGCCAAACAAAGCCCCTCGTAGACTCCAGACCCTCAGAGACGAATCCTCCACCTGTTGGATCTGAGCTTTCCATTTCTTCAAACGGGAGCGATTCCAATGGAAGCTGGGCATCAGGAGTGTCGGATGGAACTGCAGATCACGACGCGTGGTGTGAAATTAGGGTGAACTCAATCTTGTGCGCGCGGACTACGGTCAAGAGGAACACCGCCAATGTTGAATGGCACGAGAGTTTCCTCATTGGCGACCTCCCACCCTTCGATAATCTTAAAATAACCCTGTATAAGGAAAAGAGGGGAGGTTCCAAGAGCACACCCATTGGCTCTGTTGTTGTCCCTCTAGGGAATTTCCAGAGGGGAGAGTACATGGAAGGTTGGAACCCTATTGTGGGTACGGGCACCGACGTCTCGATGAGCCCGGGGTTCCATACCCAAGCCGGAGAATTGCGATTAAAGTTAAAGGTCGACGAGTAAGTGTCTCGCCTGTTGCTCCGGCCCTTCCTGAGTTGATTATCTCCGTCGCAGAGAGATCGTTTTGCCTCACTACGTATACTCCGGGGTCCTTCAGGTGAGCTTCTCCCTGTTCTGAAATTTCTTTTCTGTTCGGCGGCGCCGCGGAAACTGTGAAAAGGGGTATTTGGTCATCAGCTTCTAACTGCGCCCTCTATCCATCATCACGTAGATGCTTAAATCGAGGAATTACCTTGACTGGATGAACGATTTGGGGGCGAGGTTGAACCTGAAAGATATCACAACTCAATTCATCTCCGTCGCTGTTGCGATGGACGCGCTAGTGGATAGCATATGTGAAATGGCGAGCAAGGAGGTCTCCGAAACGGCTATAAGTGCGTCTTCATTCATCCTATCGGCTATTGGAAATTATGATCCTCATCGCGATCCGGTTTGGTCGTCTAGTAGCGTATAACACGCTGTTCCGAGGAAACACAGTTCTGACCAAGGTATGGACAGCAAGTGGCTTCTCCGTCTCGCCAGTGTTCCTGATCATTAATGCAATCTAGACCATCGAACTCTTCATGACTTGGCATGGCAAATCCTTTCTCGAATCCTCTGTTGGCGCCGTGATTCGTCGGATCTGCGTTGAACGTGTGTCGATCGAAGTGGATCCGTCAAAGACTTCCAAGCCAACCCGGGACCTTGAGAAGAACGCCGACGCGCTAGTACAGTGGTGCCAGGAGCTCTGGGATTCGATCTACAGAGCCAGGTCAGAGTGTCCACCGGAGATGAGGAGGCTCTTCGAGCACATCCGGAAATTAGTTGAGAAGAGGTGTAGGGCAACAAAGACGCTAACCGACGATGGATGTCAGAGCGATTTTCCTTGGCAGGCCGTGTCGGCCTTCGTTTTTCTGAGGTTTATCGTCCCCGCGATTTTGCACCCCCATATGTTTGGGCTGGTCCCGGGTGAGCTGTTCTTCCACTCCTAGCCTCTGATCAAGACCTGAATGGTGATCCTAGCTCTTCCGGAATTCCCAGTACAAAGAAGCCTCACGCTGATTGCCAAGGTCCTCCAGAGCTCAGCTAACCTCAATTCGGTACGTCAATACACTCACGGGGGGTCCCCTGCCGAGGTGGTGTCGACTTCTGACATCCACACGTGCTGATCTCCCGTTTTCGGTGCCTCCTGACCCGTGGCTGACGTTACGCAGCAAACTACGCAGAAGGAACAATTCATGCGAGGCGTTCGAGACTTCTTGGTCAACAACCGGCAGGCGATGATCGACTACATCTTGATTGTCTCTACTTCCACACCCGACAAATTCCCCACCCCCGGATCCCCGAGCGGACCTGACTCTGACCGAAAGGAACGATTACAGGTGATCGAATCCCTCAGGTTCCGAGGCGCGGGCATGCCATTGTTGAGCCGAGAGGCCATTCCGCTTCTACCGCATCTTCTGGACGTGCCTAGGCACTTGGCCGTGATCTCCTCCGCGATCGTTCGAAGGTCGAACGAGGTGCTGGCCAGGCACCAGACCAACGGTAACCCTGTGGATCCTGATCTTCACGAGTTCGTCAACAAGTGCCTGGAGATCGAACAGCAGGCTTTGAAGCGCGTCAGCAAGCTCGCGGCTCACGCGAGGGAACAAAGAAAACGAAGGGCGGTCACAAGTGCTGGTGTGGTCTGCACCACTTCGTCTTCGCAAACAAATGGGGTTGTCCGACCTTCGACGTCTGCCGATTCTTACTCCTCTACGACTAGTCGGCAGTATTCGTCAAGGACAAGTTCAACAGCCCAGAGGAGTGGGAGCAGCCCGAAGCAGGAGTCCCGGCCGTCCACCGCGACGGGTAATGCCGACTCACGGGCTTTCTTCGGATCTGTAGCGAGTAGGAGGCGACCATCCACGATGCAAGACGCTGGGAACACACACGAGGTTACCCCGCGACGACCCCGGTCAGCAGGCCGGACCTTTAGCTCCCCTTCAACACCAATTAGAGGGGGTTCAGAGAAGGAGATGCCCCCCCTTCCGGTTGTCATCAAGACCCCTGACAAGGAGGCAGGTGTTAAAATGTCTCCGAAGCCCCTCCGCCCCATCCTCAAACGCCCATCCACCGCCCCATCCCCGGCCCTCGTACCTATGCTCCCGCCCACACCAGAGGTTCCGCAAGTCCCTCCTTTACATTCCCATTCCATGTCTCAAGCTACGGGTTGGAGCGTGATCTCTTCCGTTGTTAGCACGCCGAGGAAGGATAAGGAGGCTAAGAGGCGGCTGCCCAGGCTCTCCGCAGATGATACACCGCGAAGATACCTTTCAAGTCCGGAGAGTACCGACACTCCCGGAGGGGAAAAACGAAGGGGTTTTCTTCGGAGTCTCTTACCGTGGAAATGATGCTTGCCGCCTCTCTTCATTCCACCGCGCGAGCGATCGCCTCTTTCCTTTCATCACATCTTCCCCATTGTCTCGTATCCCGCACCACGCCGTATACGAAGATAATTTTAGCTCCCTTCGAGGGGTCCCCCTGACCTCAAGTTACCCCATCCTGAGATCTCCCCCATACATTCATTCTCTTGTTCACCACTTGTTCGCTCCGCGTTTCACTCCCTTCCACCTGGGGCCCCGAGGGGATCCCGGTTCGCTTGTTTCTCCGGCTCCCACATCTGGAGGGGGGGACCAGTTTCGTTCCTTTCCATCGACGTTATTTTTACGGATTCTTCCGTCGCAGAATACCGCTGCATTTTAGGCCCCTCTTCGTCACATGTACCATTCACCTCCCCACGACCCCCCTTTTCGACCTCTCAGTACCTCCCCTTGTAATACGATTGCTACCGATTGTATGACGGTCGCGATTATTGTGTCATCCCCCACTTCGGTGGGGTGCACTCGTCATGTGCATAAGTTATGCCCAGCTATACAATATATATATCCACGTAAAGTGTCAATAGTAGGTGGTATCTGATCAGTCCCTCCGTCATGTGGCTCGTAAAAACTCGTAAATCCAAAACACCTAGAACATATGACGCCACCTCTCCAAGGTTTACGAATCATCCCCGGATCTCGACTTCGACGAGAAAACTTGTTACCAACACCTAATCCCCGGTCCAGAACAGAAAAATTCTCGCGGGGATTACATCTCCATCCTTCATGCCCAGAACCTGGGTCGGGGGGCTGCCCAGGTACACCCGGGATCGGTGAAGAGTGTCATGACGAGGGTTTTGTCAACGTTTTTGAGATTAATTTTTGGACCTCCCCCGCGACATCTTCCGATGTGCTCCGAACGGTGACCCTGCACAACTGTTTTGTGAAGTCAACATTTGGATGCTTCTACGTCATTCCTCGATAAGTAGAAACGCCGCACCTTCGCGTCCTGATTCGGCTCGAACCTTAATAAACACCCAACTTTTCCATCCACGGATGTGTGCAAGATTCCTGCACCGACAAGGTTGTTGAGGTTGGGATCGATGCCATCTAGGAGGTTTAGTCGATGGCCACCGATGACCTGACGGTATTTTTGCAGGTCTAAACCTCCCCCCTCGGTCAAGGCTATCGGGAAGACAGCCTGCGACTCCCTAGGAGGTCCCCCAATAATCTTCCACCGTTCGAAGAAGTCCCCCGACCCAAGGCTGACATGCTCGAAGAATTTGGTGATTAATACGGGCAATTGTAGCGTCACGGATTGTTGTGCACCCGCCAGGAAGGAGACGCTAATGCTCGGCGGTGTGGAAAAGAACTTCTTGCACTCGATTTGGAGCAGGAGTTGCGTTTGTGTCCGCGGGGCGATGGTACTCGGAGGCAGTTTAGCAAACGACGCTGACAACGCATCCGGATCCGAGACGTGGACCGTGGCGGTGAACGATGTCAATGGTGCGGATACTTTGTTCCCCATGTATATCGCAAGTTGTCCAAGATGAGCTTGATACCTCGACTTGATACCGACTTGTATTTGAACATCCTCGTACAAAATGCCATCCGCAGAATAGGTAAGCTTCTCGAACCAACGATCGATGTTCGGTCCTGTCGTGAGTCGAGGGGCAGCCGTATTTATGGGTTTCGATAGCTGAGCGAATATTGGAGAAGGATCCGCTACCGCGGTTGCGTCATTGGAAGCGGACGTTAGGTCTAATCCAGCGAGGGAGTTCATGATGTCGTTGCTAGCGCCGCCCACTCCGGCGCCGGCTCCAGGGGATGGTTCCTCGGGAAGAGACTTCTTGGTAACCCGTCGCGACAGCTCCCGTTCTAAGTTGGCCTCCCTGCCGCCGTGGACCCAAGTTCTCTTGTTTTCTGTATCTCCCAGTTTCCTGTTCAGTCGACTGACCAGCGCACTCTCTCGAGGGGGGAAGGGCGGAATCTCTTCGCAGACATTCTGTAGGAGCTCGTCTTCCTCAGATCGAGAGGCGAGCGCGTAGTATTCGCAGGCACGCTGTTGTAGATCGACATCCAGGACGTGTCTATACCGGTCGAACACGTTGAGGAGATGATGTTTAATCTCTGGGAAGACATTGACCCATTTGATATACGTCGACAGGAGCAGGGCCCGGGTGGCAGCTAAGCAGAATTGGGATTTGGTGTGCAAAACTTGAAACTGTTCGACGGGGCTGGAACCTGGCTCGTTTGCAATAAGGTGACCGTATTCTCCGAGCACGTAGCCTGAGAGGCAGCATCAGCACGGCCCACCACAGAATTCGCCGATGAGGCACACCTCCAATTTTTACCAAACTCTCGTGTGCTGTTGGGGTTTTCAAATACTCTAATGTAACCCTCGCAGCATAGGCTTGCAAGTCTTCCGTGTTCGTCACGATTTGGATGACCCGATACCAAACCTCCTCCCCAACGTGGTCTCCAGCAGCGGCGATTAACTCCAAGATCGTATCAACATACCACTTGTACGAGGGCGCGTACTTCTCCGTCAGGATAGCAATCTTGAGTACCATTTCCTCTCGAAGAGCGTAGTCGGCAACCTTGAGATACCGCAGTAGTTCCCCGACTATGACTTCTGAATTGTCCACATCGCACATACTGAACAGTAGGTCAAGAGCGCGCCTCCGCACAGAAATGTCCTTGTCGCGCAACGATAGGATGATTGTGCCTTGGTGTTTCTTGATGGGATCCAGGGACTCTGTTCGGCCTGCGAGGTGCGCCATCGTGTCCAATCCTAGGTACCGGACATTTGTTTCTTTGGAGCTAATGAATCGAGCGAGGAGGACTGTTGCATTGGTAACAAGATTCGAATTTGTATCCAGGTGAATGGCAAGCGCTATCGCCTCGAACAGGACCGCATTCTGGGCGTTGTTGTGTTGGACATTCCGCGAGGTCTCCGCGCTATTGTTCATCACAGCCTGAATGACGTTTTGAATAACGGAGCGTAGTGTAGGATCATCTAGCCAGTCGCGTTGAACATACGGTCAGAGAACTGAGACTATGAGAGCACACCTGTCGGTGGATAGTATTGTAGCAGCCTGAAGAGCTTAACCTGTAACCATGGTGTTGGAACCCTGTAGTACGCGTATTGTGCGGAGTATTCATGTTCTACCACCAGCTTGATAGTATTCCGTGAGCAAGCGGAATGAAGGTCAATGTACATGGTCGTACCCGGTGTAGCCGATCAACCGCTTTCTGGTAGCATACCGCATACGCGTCTGGATTGTCTTGTGCCAGCGCCATGACTAGACTTGTCACGGATACGACCACACCCTAGGACCTACGTTAGCACGCAGGAGTCAACAGTCGACCACTATTGAGGATACCAGATCAGGATCATCCATTATCGCCACTATTCGCAAGGCCCACTCCGCAGCTGGAATTACATCCGGATGCTTCCGGTACATGCGAAGGAGAGTAAGAGCAGCCTTCTTCCGAACGAAATTCTGCGACGTTCTGGTGGCGGGGATCAGCCCGAGCTATGAACGAATTCACCGATTGACCCACGGTGATATGAGCAGCCTGTGTACATCTTCTGCCAGGGCTTCGGCCATCTCGTTGCTTCCGACGTTTGCGATGGCGTGGAGGGCCAGGCAGTTGCTGATCTCGTTGTTCTCATCCAAGTCTTTCCGAATCGAGTTGACCACCAATCTCAGCAGATCGGAGTTCTCGTGCATCAACAGCGTCACCGCCAGGTACCCCTTAAATATACAAGTTTACACGTGTCAGTTCGGTGCCTCGTGAGGTAGTGGATTGGGATGACGGTTTTTGGATATATGGAATGTAATTGGGGGTAATCAGTCGCGAAGGGCATACGTACGATCTGCTTCTCGCTGTATTTCGGGCTCGAAATGAGGTTTACTGCCTCCATGTGTCCAACATCGACCTTGTAACCAAGGATGTATGTGAAGATAATCTTGGCCACATATCTGTTCCATTAATCCTGAGCACTGTATCCCGAAGACGGGAGCATTCATATCGTACTTTTTCTTCTGATAGCCATCCAAGCTTCCATCTATACGGCAACTTGTAAATCAACCTACCGACCACGACATAGGGAGTCGCACTGACCTTTGAACTTCTTTCTGATGTTTGCCATCTCCTTATTAATCCTCTTCTCCTCCAATTCTCTCACACGCGCACCACGAATGTCCGCGATGAACTGTACACCACACGCATCACGAATGTGAAGAGGTGGTAAGACTCCGTCGCAAATGGAATGCCCAGCGCGGAAAGCTCACCTGAGTGAGGCCACGCATGTTTGTCGCCATCCTGGTCAGGGTGGACCCGGTAATGTGGGTGACTTCAGCCGGGCGGGTACGAACGCCTTGGGGGTCGGCGGCGGGTTGGGCTTTGCAGATGTGTGTATGAAGTACGCGGTGGTGATGCCGGTTTCCCCGCACACCCGATCAGTCTGACCACGATCACAAGGCGAAGTCGAGAGAGGGTGCTTTTCCCAAACATTATTGGACGTACTCTAGTCTGCGATATTACGACGCCACCGCTTATGGCTTTTTCTGGTACTCTACCGGTGTCTGTATCCATAAAATGCGAGAAAACGAAAGCAACGAAGAGGGCATACACGAACTCAAATGGTAGGAAGAGAATTCGAAAGAAACTTTTGGAAAATCACGGCCTAAGACGGCTCGGAGTCCCGGGTCTCGAATTAAACGCCGACCCGATATTATATGGTGTTGATGTCCCACTCCTCATACTTGGGAGCCTCGACAGTCCGAAGTATGGTGAATCCACTGGGGTGGCCGGCCTTGAGTTCGTCGCCGACTGCGACGCGATCCTCTCGTCACTGTACTGGTTCAGAATATAAACCAGATTCCTCGTAAATTCCTCGAATTCCTCAATTTCCGTGCTCGACAAGGAAAGGTCCCGCGCATGGGCTTGTCCTGTCTCACCGTCCCCGTCGTCGTCGGATTCTTCCTCTTTTTCCTCTGGACGAGGCATGATGACTCGCCCGTGTCGGTTGCGCTTCGCCATGATGATGCCCTCATAAACGCGGAGGAAGCAGAGGTCCATCGACTCCTTCAACCGCGAAATCTGGTCCAACGCTGCTTGGTTTCCAAGAACTGGTAGCCATCCGTCGCACTCCAGTCCCCGTCCGGCCACCTGGATGTTGTACGCTCCGAACAGCATATACGACATTGGGTCCAACCGGGTAGTAGTGACGATGAACTTCTGCGGGTTGTTCGTTACAACAGAGATATTCTGTCTCTTCTCTGCAAATGCGATGATCTGCTTCTCCCGCAGGGGGGTGTTATCAGGTGGGGGCATTTCTTTCTTCCGGTGGTTTACACTCGATGGATGGATGAAGACTTGCTGTAGAGGGTGTGGTTGAGTCAGTAGATCGAGGTAGCTGAAGAGAGGGGATCGTGGTACCTTATCCTGGGAAGTTCTGTACGACTTTTCACCGGTCCTGACCGCGAAGTTGGGCTGGCTGGCCACGGCAATGAGCGCAACGAGGAGTGGAGTCGACTTCCGGTTGATATCCAACTCGGGAGGAATAGTCACCTCCCTCCTCCTACCCACCCACGCCTGCTCTGTCGTCCCGATCGAAACGTCGATCACACCTGCATGATACAAGCTCTGCAACAGGTGGACCTTGATCTTCTGGATCATCAACAACGTTGGTTTCGACAAGAAGTTGTTCGAGCAGAACCGGTTCGCAGCGATATAATCTCCCCGCGCCTGCATTTCCCACCAACAATTGTACGCTTTGAGAACTGCGAGGGGATCAGAGCGGAAATCGGAAGAAGTCCAAGAATTCTTGGCAGCTGCAGCTTCTTGTTTGAGGTGCATCGGTGACACGAACGGGTCTCTGTTGGTCAGGATTGCGGCGAGAGTGAGCGCATTATCGAGACACTTGAAGAATGCTCCCAAAAGTACCAGCCGTCCGACTTGTACCTCCACTGGCAGTTGTAACAGGACCTTTCCGAGTGGGGTCAGGTTCTTCTGCGTATCCAGAGCTCCGACCATAGCGAGGTCCTTCATCGCCGCCGCGACACGCTCCGCAGCCGGAGGCTCAATAGTTTCGGAGAGAACATCCTCGACAGACATCCCAGGGAAGTTCAACGCCTTCACGTGCATCACGATGTTCGACAAGTCCACCCGCTTCATTTCCACAGTCTGGTAGGGGTACAATTCCGAGGCACGTTTCTCGCTGATGATACCGAAATACTCTCCCGGTCTATGCCTTCCCGCTCGCCCGGCCCTTTGGTTTAGGTTGGAAGAGCCGACCCAGGCAGAAACAAGCGATGAGATGTGTCGCTCAGGGTCGAATCGTTGTTCCTTGATCTTGGCCGTGTCGACAACGTACACAACGTCTGGGATCGTCACGGAGGTTTCGGCGATGTTAGTAGCGAGGATAATCCTTCGCACACCTTCAGGAGGAGGTTCAAAGATGACTTGTTGTTCCGCGACGGGGATGGTAGAATGCAGGAGGTGGATGCTCCATTTGGTTTGATCGCCAAAGTTCATTCCAAGGTTCGACGCGGGGTTTGTGAGATACCGATGAACGTTTTGAATGTCATCCCATCCAGGAAGGAACGCCAGTACGTGACCGTTGTCGGAGTTCCTCAGGACGTGAGCGATGGTAAGGGCAACGAGAGGGGCGGGTAGCTCCAACTCATCTCCCCTCTCACGTCCATCGTGGGTGGGTGTCGAGCGTCCACTACCGGAGCGGCTCGCTCCAGGGGTTGTGATCAGACGAGGGGGCAATGTCTGATAGAGCTGTAAAGCAGCGGGCCCGAGCTCGTTATGGACATACTTCGTGACGGAATCTTGAGCGAATGCCTCAGCGGCACCGGGGATCGAGGCGAGCCCGGAAACGAATTCATCTAAGAAATGTTTCTTGACGGGGAAAGCGCGACCGGGAACTTCGATGACCTTCGCGGGTAGACCTTGGTCGTCTGGGAAATATTTTTGGAAGAGGGTGGGATCGATAGTGGCGCTCATCAGGATAACCTTGATCGGTTTCCCCTTGGCCTTCCGGTCCGCGAGGAGTCGTTTAAGGACCACAAGTAGTAGGTCCGTGTCAACATCCCGCTCGTGTACCTCATCGACCACGATATGTGTTACGCCATCCAAGGAATGTCCCTGTGCGGAGGTGCCGGAGGTGTCCAAAGCAGATTGCATCCTTTTGAGGAAGATACCTATCGTACAGAATGTGACGGATCCGCGCTCCTCCGGGAGTTGGCTCTCGAACCGGACCTGGTAGCCAATCGAGGAACCAAGCTGCTCCCCTCTCTCCTTGGCTACTCGTTGAGCGACGCTGATCGCGGCGAGTCGACGGGGTTGGGTACAGACGATATTGCACTTGGATCCTTCCCCTCGGTCGATGAAATCGTCCAAAACGAGTTGGGGGATTTGAGTGGTTTTCCCGGATCCTGTAGCGGCCATGCATATAGTCACGTCGTTGTCCCGGATGTGGTCCAATAGCTCGTGAGCGCGGGTAGTGATAGGTAGAGCGGCACGAATTTTGCGCATAGACTCCATGGTCGGATCTGCTAGATACTCCTCTCGCCGTTCTTTTAGGATCCTATCCTTCTCTCCAAATGACGGGAGTTCCCGTTGACGGCGAAAGAATGGTTGGGTGGTAGGAGCGTTATGGGAAGTGTTGGGGTCCGGAAGAGAAGGTCGTAGTTTGAGAGCGTTCTTGTATAGGGAACTTTTCTTCATGTCCATACACAATTCATAAACTTCATCCTCCAAGGACTCGCTCATCGTACAGTAGACGGGAGGGGCCATGCCAAGATTACTCCCTGTCTTTGCTGCATCCATGAACGCCTTCCAGAGAGTGGTGTCATAGGCTTCGAGATAGACGGCGACGTCGACGTAACACGTCTTCTGAGCCAGTTTCTTCGTAGATCCGCGGCCAAAACCAATTCTACTGCCACCGATAGTCATGACAGCCTCCCAAGCACCCCCATGTCGCTTGTTGGGACCGCTGACTGTGTTATATTCGATGTCTTCTCTGCCAAAGTTGAATCTGCGGGTGTAGTAGTCGATAAATTGACGGGCGCTGTCGTAGTCGACTTTAGTCTCTTTGTCGGAGAGGGTCCCTTCGATGGTCTGTGCAGTGGGTTGGGAAAGGAGAGGTTTAGTGATCTTCCCTTGATCGTCCAGCTGAGGTATAGGGTGGGAAGATCAATAATCAAGGCCACGATGCATCGGTCAATATGCTCACCAGACCACGTTGGACGAGTTGGTAGACGGCTGAGACGGCCGCTAGCTTCTCAGAATCCTTCTTTGCCGGAGCGTCTCCTTCACCCACTATTGGTGGGTCCAACTCAAGCGTGATTGTTGATCTATCGAGGAGGTGTCAGCCACAAGATGATGACATCACAAGAAGGCAAATGGGAGAGGGACGATAGAGCACAAAATGCGAAGGAAAACTCACCTCCAAAGTTTCTGCTTGTTTATCATCCCCTCCCTACTTTTGAAGTCCAAAGGTGTATCCAGGACCTGATTCGCAAAGTTTGCGAGAAAGTTCTTGGGATTATCTGTGATCGGGGCGGAGACGTTGACATCCTGGTACGTTTGCTTGACAAGTTTCTCGTCTCTGAGGGGAAGTTCGAGGGTATCCCTGTCTTTCTCTCGGTCGGCAAAGCGGGACCTTGAGTTGCCGCGAGAATGGCTGTCTTTGTATCCACGGAAGGAGCTACTTCTGTAAGAGCCGCGGCCAGAGGGAGAACCGGTGCGTGGAGAGCCTGGCGTGTTGTGGCCAGAATGGGGTCTGGATGATGACATGGATTGATGCCCTTGGTGAGGAGAGGGGGACCGCCGCCTGCGCTGGGACTTGGGGGTGGGAGGGTGAGACGAGGCAGAAGGAGAATCTGAAGCTTGATGGGGCGCGGACGCGGTCTGGGCAAAGGAGCGTTTGAGAGAGGACGGGGTTGGGTTGTTGATTTGCATCAATAGCCTACGCCTGACGGTCGTACGAAGGCAAAGCAACATTCCAATCGGCCAAACAAGCCAGGGTCCTTTTCAGCAACCACAAAAACTCCGAACAACCTCCCGCTGTGTGTTCCTGCTCAAGCTCTATCCCTCCACGAACGGTTTGCGAAGCTGGAGAACAAAGGCCTCTTCTGCGTGTAACCCTTACGTGACACTGTCCCGTCTGGGGGTACAGCACACAGCGGATACGCGTTCGGGCTTGGTGACGGAGCGAGTGGACGGAAGATGCCGACGCGCACGTCGGGGCGGGGGCAATACAAGCTCTATAACTTCTAAATTACCATACCTATTACGAAGGGGTCCATGCCTTTGCGGCGTTTAGGATATTCTGCAGGTACCGGAGTTTGATAGCAGAGGTCTGCAACTCTCCCCATCGATGTTTCTCGCACTGTTCTTCCACCTCCTGCATGGTCTTATTCATCGCGTCTACAGATACACCCATCAGGCTCCAGCATGCACCAGCGTAGGATGAACGGACCTTGGGTCTCTGAAACAATGACATCTACTTGCTCCTGCGAGGTTGCCTCATCCAATGCCTCACGGCTCTCCATGATCTCCATTAACAGTCCGGGGTCTTCGAGCGTCTGTTCCGACTCAGCGAGGTCAACACCTTGCCCCTGAAGGATATATTCTGCCCGCAGCACTGGATTCTGCAGAGTCTTGAACGCATGATTCACCAATGAGGACAGATCTGCAGCAGCAGACGATTCCGCCTGTACGGAGTCCAACGATCTCGGTTGGAACGGAACACCCGAAATTAGTTCCGACAGACACGTACCTCGCCTTTTGCAGACCACGCGTCGGGGTGTATAGTCTGCTGCAGTTTCCGAAACTGGCGTGTTAGCTGCTTGCCGTCTACATTGAATGGGTTGCCAGCCGGTGGCAGATCAAACATCTCATGGTATTTGATGTTTGAGGGCACTCTCGATATGTATGAGCATTTGGGGCACGCTGGGAGCGGTGTTGGGAGGATGGAATGACATTTAGGACATTGGCCCCGTCTCGTCGCCGAAGCAGTCGACAATAACCTTCGGTGGGCCGCGGACTGGAGTGCTGCGCGTCTGAGTAACGTGGGTGGCTGGTGGAATCTGAGCGACATAGAGCGGCGTGATCGACATCGACTCGTCATAATACCCCAGTTATCCCAATGTCCACTTGATTCCTCTCCACTCGTTTGCTGTTCTCCTGCCTATTCTGCCATGACAGACACCTCTACTTCATCCTCTTCAAAGCCTCTCTTGCCTCTGTTTATGCAACCCGACGACGAGCCCACCGCCGCAGAGCCTGCTCGTCGAAAGGCCAACACCCAGAAGACATCTCTCTTCCCCTTCCTCTCTCGTGCAAGGAAACGATCCGCAACGAAACCCGGGAAAGACCCCAATAGTAAGAATGTATCCGGCGTTGCCTCGGCTTCGGCCTCGACCCCGACTCCGTCGTCATCCCCGTCGGCCCAAGACCCACAAACAAATCCACCAGCGGCCGATGAGTGGCCGTTGATGGCCAGCTTAGAGTCCGATGTCCCCGCCGTGCCGGAACCAAACACACTAATCGAGCTCGAAGGGCTGTCTGCCCCCCTCGAAGGCGACTCGAAGGACGTCTATCGTTGGGCCGTGGTTTATGAGAATCAACGCGGGTGAGTTTCCCCTTCCCACCTACTTGGGCATCCTCCGCGCTTCTTCCTCTCCTCCCACATCACGTCATACTGATCTGCTCCCGTCCCTCTTCCGTCCCGCCTCACTTCTTTCAGGATAACCATGTTTTCGAGTCCCTACTATTCTCACCTTTCCCTCCTACCCTGGGACCCTCCCCCCTTTACTCTCCCCGACACCTCCGAATCGCCAGACCGAACGTTTTACCTAACAAAATCCCACAAGCCAACCATCACGCTCTCCTCCTACCCACTTCCGAATGGAGATTGGAAGTGGGTCAGTAAGAGCTGGATGATCGACATGCGAGGCGACGGCCAAGTCCAATACGATGGGTTCGAATATAACTGGCTTTTCCGGAAACATAAATGGAGCGCAACCAGCGCTGCTTGGGTCCGCAGGAGACGATGGATAAGGCTAATGATGCGCCCCGCCAAACAACGCTTACATCCCAGCACAACCGCACACATATCATCGAGCGCTTCCCCTAGCCCAAGCGTCGGAGTTCCAGCCAGTCAGAGCACGAGACCGAGCCCAGCCCTGAGCAATGGGCGTTCACGGCATTCGTGGAGAAGTGGAATCCAATCTCGTCCTCCATCCGTCTTGTCTCCCCGCTCAACTACCAGCTCCATCGTTCCTGGTTTCATCTGGCAAGGCGATGGAGTGGATGACTGGGAGAGGTGCCATGATTACCTCCGAAGCTTGACAAGAGACGGAAAAAAGTTAGAGGTGTGGAATTTTTGGTTGGGTTTGAGTGGTGTTGTCGAGAGCGAAGGTGTGGAGAATACCAACAAGAAACAATGGAGTGAGGATGAAGGGCTGTTGCCTTCTCAGGCACTCGCCAAGACTCCAAAGAACGCTGATGTGTCCACCGTCCCGCCGAGGGAGTGGATCGTCGCCGCGATCCGCGAGCACGTAAGTATTTTTCCACGAAGTAATCCGTTCTTTCTCAACCCCGGTTCTTTCGCAGATGGACGAAATCCTGCAAACCTTTGTGTACCCCGACTCCCGAGCTCAGTTCGTCAGCGTACTCCGCAAGATCCAAGACGAGTTGGGCGAAGGTGCCGAGCAGTTCCTCAGTTCGTATCAGTCGGAGTTCTGGAGCTACACTTTTCTGAACCCTGGCGCATTGGCCTCGTCTGTTTCCATATCCGTGAAGGAGGGGAAGCGGAAAGAACAGCCCCCCGTGGTCCAAGATACGGATGGTTCACCCTGAAGTATCGATTGCTCCCTCTGCTATGCTGCTGACTCTTGTATATTTGGTTCTCATGGGTACTTTAGACATTCCCCTCGCTCCCTCGTTTGCATCTCTCGTTTCGGTATTTTTATATCTCAGTTGTCTATTCACGACCAATTTTACGGTTCTTAGCTCCCATCTCCCTGTCCCGTTGATACTATGTCACGATCCAATCCTTCCGCTGGGTCGCAATTACACTTCGGATTTCGCAAAACATCGACCTCTTCAAATCTGTAGTTAAACACATTCTGTTCGTTTCTGGGGTAAACTGCGTCGATGTATGAGCCACCCAGTAGGCAGGTGGAGCACGGCACACACAACGCAAACACCATTCCAAAGATCCCGTGTGCTTTCTGGCGGTACAGTGCTGCATTGAAGCCCGCCGTCCATCGGTGGTCGCGCGCCCTGCACCCGACAATTCAATAGCTTACGGTATCCTTAGGCGCTGATCGAATGGAATTGTCGCCCAATCAACATTGCCACCATTCCTCTCGACGCCAAGGATACGTGGGTGTGGGGTGGAACATGGGCTGGGGGTAAGCTGCTGTATGACGATCCTGATAGGCACAGTGATGCCGGATCGATTTGCCAGTGCGGGCGAGGTTGGTGTTCAGCGCTTGAGTTTCGGGGGGACGGAGCGGAATGAAACATGCCAATGGAGTGGTGTCGAGTTCGATGTGGTTTGAACTGCCTCTCGGTCGGAAAACTCTTCGATAACTCGGGGACGAAACGGATTGTGTAGCGTGCTTTGATGGAGCCAAACCTGGCGAGAGCAAAAAAAAAAAACCCTTCTGGATGGTTGGCCCAAACCATGCGATTCACTTATTGACGTTTTGTTGGGTGGCCCGGGACACTCCTAATGGGTGAAAGGGATGACTGATGGAGTTTGGACGCCCAGGCGCCAGTTCCGGTGGCCTGATTAATGAAGGAGAAACCGTCGCCAGTCGCATCCGGACAAAAAGTGTGGTTGTAAAGCTGGGGTGGGCGATGCTACCCGGAGGTTTCGTGCGTAAGCTGTCCGTCGGCGACCTGACTGGGGAGCCCCATCGACAGTTTCGAAAACAGGGAGAGCCAAGGTTGAATCAGAAATTTTCGACAGGAAGGCAGGGGAAATATTGTACGAGTCGCAATTTCCTGGCCAGTTGTCCGACGGTGAGGGTTCCGGCCTGGGGTCGAACGAATGTAGAGGGCGTCCACGACGTTCCGCCGGGGTGTTGGTACGGTGGCCGATGAGCCGGGTTCCCCTCGTCAGAGACCTTGATGGGCTGGGAGGGATGTGTAGGAGAAGTCAGGTCGTAGCTGTATCCTCTGAGTGTGAAAGGAGGTTAGAAAAACATTGTCATGCCTGAATAACTGGGGAGTCAAGGTGGCGGGCAAAGGAGTGGATGTGCAGGGAGCCGATACCAGTAAAACCCAGGCTCCTTCAGGACTCTTGAAGGAGCCTCTAATAGCACCTCTGGGACCTCCTCGCACATCTCCCAAGGGTCGTGGACTTGAGGAGAACTTGGGCCGCCTGGATCTTGAGGTATTGGGCTGGTTCGAAGACCTTCAGGTGAACTTTGGGCGGGAGTGGGCGGGAAGGGGTGGTAGTGGTTCAAATTTTCTAGGGGACCTTCAGGGCTCGTCTGAGTGGACGAGCACGTTGGCAGAGATGGTGGGAGGAGTTGCGGACGAAGAAGATGAGGTGAAGCCGGGAAATTGGGCCAGGATCGGTCGCGCCAACCCGAACGACGAGGTCACACACAAAATTTACAGAGGGTGGCCGGTACTTTTGCTGCACACTGGACGCTGCCTGCTGGGTGTTATGGCCGTAATCTTCAGGTCTTCAGGAAGAAACTTGCAGAATATTTTGAGAGAGCCGCAGTTGGCAGGCAAAACATTTCGGTGGGTGGGCTTTCCGCTTTCCGTTGAATTCGCCTGTTTCCACGGTTGTCTCTCGTTCACCTCCGTCGACCACACCTCACGGACGCACTGACACACTCTCACTTTACCTCTACTCTTGCGCAGTACCATATTTTTATCGGCGGGGAAATCAGGTCGCACACGCCTCTTGCAACTGGCCAGAAAAGTCGACAATTCTTCCGGCGCCAGGCGAACGCTACCGTATGGCCACTGCGACACGGTTCTTGATATTGACCGGCATACCACACCGTCAAGGTGCTCAGTTCGGATAAGAGGGCAGAAGATCCAGGCAGCCGGTTCCGGGAGATGGCATGACAAGGTGTGTGGTTGTTCCCTTTATGGATCATCTTGCTTGGGAGATACTGAATCCTCACCTTTGTAAGGCCTCTCGCACATAGGCGACCTCCCTGGAGAGGTGGTGGCCCACTTTTTCACTTAGGAAGGACAATATCTCACTTCGTCTTGGACGAGAAGCGAGATTTTGGGCCACCATAGGATTCCGCTGCCAAGGACAGGTCGAGCCAGGGACTTCTGCAGAACTTTATGCGACAACTTGCTGCTTTGTGTTCTCCCCATCGTTGTTGAGAACCTGGACAACTTTACCTCACATATTGCTCGAACCTTCGTTCTTGATATCAGTCTTGCATACTTCGTCAGTTTGGGGACATGTTGGGGGCCACTCGTTTTCGAGCTCGACTTTGCACACAATGGCTCTGGACAAGATGTGTTTGCATTCTTTGGCGTGTCCGCTCTGGATCATCACGATCAGGTGGGAATGCGAGTCAACTTTCCGCAAACGATCACCCATGTGTCACACGTGACTGTCCGTCACATCCCTCCCGCAACGGCGGAGTTGCTGTCCTTGATTCTGGGTCTTACGTTTGTAAGTTGTCCGGATGAAAATGGGGGACATACCGGTACTGTGGTTGCGAAGTCGTGGGATATTTGATGTTTGCCTGGCTGGAGTGGGACGAGGGACATGGGGATCGGAAGGTCCATTTCGGTGATGGAATGGCTGGTTCGTTCGTGGTTTGTGGACTTCAGAGCCCAGGAGGACTCCCGTCTTCTCTCAGTGAGAAGGTAAAATGCCTCACTCGACGGGGTGGTCATTTTCAAGAGAGTCTCTCTTCGCCAGATCCCCGGAAGGTTGACTTGGCCTTGAACTTCGCGATTGACCCCAGCCGGTTTCGTCGCGACAGGCGCGAGATTCGTTGACGCGGTTTACAACCTGAGTCAATTTACTTTGCGAATTTGGCAAGCGGCCTACCGATTCAGCGCCTCAGCCATGATTGGGTTCCCCCCCACCGTGTCGCTTGGGTGCTCCGTCAACCCTTTAAAAGCGACGGGGAACTAAGCTTTCGTTCTTTTTCACCTCTTACACTTCCCCTCTCTTCTTCTAATGGCCCCAAATTCCTCTTCCACCACCCTCGTTGCTCCTTCATTCCTCGAACAAGATTATGAATACGACACAGACAACGACGTATTCTTGTTTTATCCCTCCCGTCCGGCATCTGACCCACCAAGAGACGACGCCCTCCCTCCAGTACGTCCAGGTGTACCCCCAATGGTCCCTCAGAGTGGCACCAACCACCTTACTAGTACCCCATAGGATTCTACAACCTCCCGGTGTTTAGAAACAATAAGGAGGACTTGCCGTTCTTTCTCCATCCAGCGGAGGTACGTGTTCGTCACCAAGTCTCCAGCTAGTTATTGACTCCCACCAGTCCGTTCACTCAGACTCCACTGCTGTTACCTTTGAGGATGATGACTCCTACGGTAGGGAAGGGGACACTCTCCGTTTGATGGGGTACAGCCACTGCTTTTGCCTTGGACTGATCTCCATTGGTGCCCCCAATTGGCCCCATCCAGCCACTGCACAAGATTTCACCGCAACCCCTTGGGAGGATCGTGCTTCTTTTACCCTCCGTAGCTTCTTCACAAGGCTCTGGAACAAATTTCTCCGCCGTTAGACGCGTCACACTCCGTCCGTCCCATAGCTCCAGTACAGTCGCACGCCCTTCGTCGTATCATCGCTATCGCCGCTATTCATCTTGTACCTTGCTTTCTTGTTCATTCCTTGCTTGTTTCTGATCTCGCTCGCTCTCTCATCCGTCTTGAGTTACCCCACACTCATAATGTTTGATGCTCAGCTTCACCCGTCTCCAAAACGTATATCCCGAGAATATAGTCTTTGATTTTGGCAGCCAATGACAAATTCCATCTCCCATTTCGGGGAATCCAAACCTATCACGTCTGAGCGCGCGGACAACGATTTTCAGCGTGGTTACCGCCCGGCCGCAGGAGCAGAGACGGGTTTTATGCGATTCGGCACGCTTCGGTGGAAGTGTCGCGCGCTCCGTCTGCTTCCAGGCGATGCGGAGCGATTCCACTACTTCTCCACAAGCGCGCTTTCGTTGAACGCCCAGTCAATGGAAGCGCTTCGATGCGCCCCCCTAAAGTTTTGTGCAGCGTGTCGTCAAACAAATTGGTGCCCATTCCAAGCACAAGCGTCGCCCATCCGGTGCCCGTAGACTGAGTCAGGTGAAAGCACGCTCGACCGCAGGTGCACGAGCTCCGACCGCGGGTCGAAGCGCTCGGCATTTTCCTGGTGTGCAGGGTTTTCACGTGTCTCGTGTGGCACGCGATGACGGGAAGTTCGCAGTCTTGCGCAGTCTCGGTTTTGCATGTGCAGGTGTCCGGTCCTTCTCCCCTCCTTGGAATCCACTCGTCGGTGAATCACGGGGTAAATGTCTAACCGGCCGAGGCTGCCAGTCCCGTTTCACGCGCTCCCTTCGACCCTCCAAGGACATATACACGCATACATTGCACTTCCAGCAGACCATCCAGCAAAGATCGGCTCCAGGACGTATGGATTGGCGCTTTTGCTTTCGCTTGGGCCGGCGTTGCTCCCTTTCGCCGTGGAGGCTGTTGTACTTGCGAGGGCGAGGAAGGGTGTTGACCACGTGAGGGTGGAGAAGGTTTTGGCTGGTCTTGCGAGGTTGTTGAGGCGGGAGCTTGGCCCGTTTGGGTTCGCCTCTGCGATTACGATTGCCGTGGCTGGTGGTTCGTTCTTGCGGCATGCGTCCAAGAATTTGGAAAAGCCCCCAGTCCTTTCCCTTCAGAACGGGGATGCAAACTTCGACGCTGCTGGAGCAAGCTTGCAATCCAGGTTCGAGGACGTCAGATCCAGATTGTGGTGCTACTGGACGTCACTCCCCGACATCCAACAGGCATTCCTATCCAACGCTCTCGCTTCAGCCGTGGCGATCGTTCTTCTTCAGTGGAAGACATTCCCCGGTCGACCGTCAGGTGTCCCCGAACTCCCCTTGACCCTCCCCATCGACGATATTCCCAAACACAAGGGAATTTCCCCCACCCTCAACCTCACGCTCGTTCTCCTTGTAAGGGCGTTGGATTCCGTCGTCCACGGCGGACTCCAGGATAAATTGGTTCAGAAGTTGAAGGGCAAGGGACGCGAAGTGACACCCGGCTCTACCGAGCTGGAAGAGGCGACTTCGATGGATTCCGTGCATGCGAAAAATTGGATCGATAAATGGACTTCAAACCTTGACTCGCTGGTGTTTTGTGTATGCAGCGCAAGGTATGGAACCAGGCCCCTGCGAACGGTAACCCATACTCATTCTTTAAAACCTAGGATCATCTGGTGTTTCTTTTATAAACCAAACATGTTTGCCTCCTCCCTTTGACGATGGGTTGATCTCGCAGTGACTGACATTCCCCTGCACAGACTACCAAAAGCATACGTCAAATGGTGAGATCTCAGAAGGACTGTGGTCTCGTGTGTTGACAATCCATTTAGGATATCCCGGCTAGCGGGGCTTGACCCACGGATAATATGCGCATTACAGTCTATTCGTGATGGGTCGCTTTCGTATAACAGGCGCTATGCCGCTTCCCCGGACCTTGTGGAATTCACAAAAGATCTGGGATACCCTGCCTCGTGGGGAGACTTTAGTGTTGTCCCCGCGCACGGCACAAATGCAACCCCGGTATGGAGGAAGTTAGGGGTAACGGGCAGAGATGGAATTGGGGGAATACCCTGCGAACTGGTCCACGGAGGCAACGGAGCTGGGAACAGCTGTAGAAAGAACCTCAGCATTCGGGGGCAGAATGCCTGGCTTGCCGCAATCCTGATATACCTTCCGGTACCGTTTCGCCGTTCGTCCCTTGTCAGGAACTCACTGAGAATCTACCCATCCAGGGACACCTCCTTCCGGTCATGGTCAAACGACCAAGGGATCCGATTTCTTCTAAGAAACTGATCTCAACACTTCTGGGAGTGATGCGTAGCGCGACATTCCTGTCCACCTTCGTTCAGCTGATGTGGCTGGGTGTATGCTCAACAAGAACTTTCCTTTTCGCTCGCTTATTCCCCTGGATCTCCCATGATTACTTTGACGGACCGTATGGTTGTATCTTTGTAGCTTCACTTATCTGTGGGTCGAGTATTTGGATTGAGAATCCGAGGAGGAGAGGAGAGATAGCATTGTATGTCCTGCCGCGGGCGTTCAGGACCATCCTATCAGATTCTTGGTTGGAGAGTGGACAAAGGAAGGTTCGATTCGCCGAAAGGTAAAGATCATAAGGCCCATTTTATTTTGCGGTTTTGCTCAACTTGCCCTTCAGAATCCTCTTCGTCGCTTCATTGTCGACCTTACTCACTTCTGCGATCCACAAACCGGAGTCGCTCAGAGGTTTGTCGAAATGGATTACAAACTATGTCCTCAAAGGACCGAGCTCTTTGACAAAAAGGCAATCCTGATACCCTCCGGTGTAATCACCATCTATTATCCCCTCCACACGTGTAGTGTGTGGTCGTAAAATGAGCAGCTAGCAACAATCGAAGTGTTCCCTACTCCAGAAATAAATGACCAGTCTACACCATACGCCAGCGATTCGTGTTCATCAAACCTATGAAGAATTTCGAAGCCACTTTTTGTGACATCTGTAAACCCAGGATTGAGCCGGATAACCTTGAAGCCGTCGTGCATACACGCCACAAGTAGGTCGTCCCGGCGGTCTTCTAACGGGTGCCATTTCACACGCCAGACTCCACCCCCAACATGAACCTCCTGGAGTGGCCGAAGGGGCTTGCGCGTGTCAAAGAGGCGGACATTTTCGTCGTAACTGTGCGAGGATCAGCAAGGGAGTTTCACTCAGATGGGGGCTGGTAAGTCACCTTCCTACAGCAATAAGATGTTCAACGTTGGGGTGAGTTTGGATCGTGGTGACTCCAGATTCAAAGCTACGCGAGTGAGAACGGAAACGAGTTCGTGAGTGATTCCACGGAGCTCACAGTCGGTTTTCAAACGTAGGACGGTCAAACCCTTGCCGAACGTCCCATCCCTTCATTTTTAGATCGTCACCCCCTGTCAAGCAACGTTATATCAGTGTAAAATTCGGGGCTGATGGCGGAATTAGGCAAGGTACCAGAGAAAAGTACGTTCGTGTCCCAATAATTCCACGCCGCTATCCACGGTTCGTAATCGTGGGCGTGCCAGTTCTCTGCAACCGCCATGATTCCATCCCGCGGCCGAAGAAGTGAAAGAGAGCCATCGGACTGTGAAACAATTAGAGACCCTAAGGAGCTGCATCCCTTAGCGACCCAGAGTGTCTCATGCTGAAACATCCTGTGGCACACCTGCTGGGAACACGGCGATTATCCCAGTCCAAGGAAAGGCAAAGGGTGTCCGTCGAACCGCACACGATCTTCTGGAACTGTGTAGCTTGACGCTTCGAGGGATTAGACGAATTGTCGCCCATTTGTACACGACAAAAATACCTCAGAGGCCGACCAACGGACGAGGTTGATCCCCCCTTCTGAATCGGCCACCGCAAGGACGGGGTCCACAGTGGAAGATGCATGGCACCTGACTTCCATTAGTGCAATCCTCACTCGACGGAGACCCTACCATTTGAGATCTGGAATAGCCGGGAGTGGAATCTCTTGAAGGATGTTCCTACGGGTTGGGTTAGGATGTATTCCAGTCATTTATTCTCGGGAATCGTACAAATCTCCGTCACCAGAAACACTAAAAAACGAGCATCGGCCGATGCGTTGTTGTTTACCAGCGCGGTTGCGTTCCTCCAAGAGTTTATACGTTCCACAAACTAGAACGTCCTGAGCGAGCGCATGAGGACAAAACTCGACCGCGTCTGCCGGAAAACTCGTGTCGTATTTTCTCAGGCTTGTGGTCATCTCTGATCGGGAAGGTGGTTGTTTGGCAGGAGCCTCTAAACCAAACAAACGACCGATTTTGGCACGGTGTACTGATCGCAGCTGGGACTTGCGTAGATCCTGTATCTCTAAGAACGCGACTTGACCATGGCCGACTTTATCCAAACGCTGGATCCCGCGAAACTCGTTTTATTTGGCACAGTACGTACCGCGGTATGTCGTGTGATGTCGAGGAGATCTGAGATTTCCACCAGGTTCTGTCGGCCGTGATCGCACCCTTCAGCTCTCCTGCCTACAACCTACCTATCTTCCTATTTGGAACCTTGGTGCAGGAACTTCCCGATGCTCCTCAGTCATTGCGATCGGTGAGCGCCTTCTTCTACCGTGGGGGTCACAAGAGATTGAGATTTGCTCGAGTTTGTCGCGTTGCTCGGAGGATCTGTCGTGTTGGACATCATATGGCTTGCCAAGAATTCGCAGGGTGTCCTCACTAGGATAATCACCATCATCCTTCTCATTTCCAAGGTACAGATTTATGTACACGGTCATCACTGACATATATTGACCGTTATCTCATAGGTTCCGACTTGGCTGGCCTTTGCCAACGGCTTACGTCAAGCGGGAGGTTCCTTCGGCAGCCTCAACATTGGGGGTCGCGATCTAGGCGGGGCCACAGGTATGACGCCCATCGAAATTTACCACACAATCTAACGTGCATTCTTGTAGTCTGGAGTATGCCTGGAGGTTTCACTTCCTCTGCCGGCGGATACCAAAACGTGGATGAACCGACACCACCCCAAAATGTTTCTCGTCCCCCCGCTCCCGCTCCTGTTCCCGCACCCCCCCAACCCCAGCCACAGTCTGGCACATATCAATCGGTATGAAAGCATGATATGTAATAAATTTTTGTACGCTCCACCCAAGCAGTTGCTAGGCCTGGTGAATCCTAATGTTAGAAAATGTCCCCCCACTATCTTGTCGTTCCTACGATCGAATGCGTAAACTCTACATTAACGGTAGTAACCTCGCTTCATCTTCCCCACATCCGAAACCCGGCATGGGATCCTGAGCTACGAGTCTCACTCGCAGCTGAACGGTCTCCTTGAAGCTGCACACCGCGGATGACTCAGGGAACATTACGAATAGCACGTCGCAGGAATCTGCCGGGTGGGTGAAACGAGTTGTCCTCCAGTGTCCGAAATCAATCCTCCGGCCAAAACGCTGTTTCCGTGCTGTTCTCTCGCGTGCGATCTTCTTCGGGCTCTGGTGAGAGTGAGGGGGTGGGTAAATCCTCGAGACTGGCACTCAGCTCCAGCTCTTTTATCAACTCTTGCAGCCGTGCAACTTTGTCTACCTTGTCTTCCGCTTTTTTCCTAGAATAAAGCCAAGGGCAATCCGTCGACATACACTCGATCTGCTCTGACATAGCAGCTCCTGTGCAGGACGAACAGACGCGGTGAGTGTCTAGCAACCGTCGCTCCAACTTTTTCACCCGGTTTGACAAAGATAAGATAGTCTTGTATGGGTCCCAGAGGCAACGCGGACACAGCTCTTCACATCCAAGGCGTCTTCAGTGACACCAAACTCTGAGCGGGTGGGAGGCCTCACCTTCGGCCGTCATCGAATGGCAGACCAGACAGCGGCAACTGCGAAAGTGATCCACTATCTTTGGCCTTTCATCATCCGCAACTTCCTTCTGTTTCCTCGGTGATAAGTTGATGGTGTCCTCTTGCTCCGCTCTGAGTGATTTCGGCATTTCGTCATACCAGCAACGCACATCTGCCCCGACGAGGTTGAAAACTCGTTCGAGGGGTGGAAGCAACACGCGGGTGATATAATAAACTCCGTCGATTTGCCTGCGACTGATTAACGACCATCAGTACCCACATTCGATTAAGAACGTCTAACGAACTTTTGAAACATATCCTCAGGAGGAACTGCCCTATCTGCAAGCCTGGTATTGGGTTCTCCGACCGTGATTACATATGGGATTCTGTCCCCATGCTGAGGCTCATCGTTCGGGTCAACGGCCCGTCGCCTTGCAGCGACCATCGCACCCGGGGGTGGGGCTCCCTTATCGCTGTAGGTTCCCAGCCGAACTTCTTTGGCAAAAATGAAATCTTGGATTGAAGCTCGATTTTCCAGGATCTTCTCCCAAGAAGAATAACAGTATTGCTTGACCTTGCTGAGATCCTGAGTTCTGAATAGAATTCTAGCATCTCGGTAATTAGCCATACTAGTTTCGTCATGGGCAACCACGCACTTTAGGCAGGTTTCCGTCATCTTCCTTTGCGCGAGCACACCATCTCGTCTGACAGTTTCGATCCCCTTGGCGTCGAATGTCGGTTCAGTTTCGTCTGGGGCTTCGTATTTGAATCCCACATAACGTTTCTTGGCTAGAAGAACACAAGGGAGGTATACCTGTTGTCCGTTGGTCTTCTGGGTCACCTCAAGCTGGCACTAGTCGAACTTACTTTTTCGAACTTCAACTTGATTGGGGAAGGGTTCATGACTGTGATCGTATCTGCGATGTCATATCCAATACGAAACGCCTGATCCTTGGTCTTCCCAGGCAGATAGACAAACACAGAATCTGTGTCTCCATACACAACTTTCGCACCCCACTTCTGCGTGGTTTCAATGACTCCAATCGCCTAAAGACATTTATGAGGTAAAAGGCGACATAGTGCTGGTGGTTGCTCACCTTTTCCAGCGTCTCACGGCCACTTTGTACAATGCTATCTGCAATCTCGACTGCGGGCATTCTCCCGGAGAAAGTTGCGCTGGTATAGCCGTACGTGACGTTGCAGATGTACTTCAAACTCAGTTGACGAGCATCCAACACGCGCCTCAAAGCCTATCACACCTGTTCGGCATGATAACCATGGCTTAGGGGAATAACAACGTACTTTGTCGGACTTGACCCCCTTCATGGCGTGCTTCACCATTACCCTCGTATCCAGGAGCTCTTTTAACATCCTTCCAAGCAACCCCCTTCGAACGTGAGGTTTTGCGTATATCATCCCATTCGGCGCAACTGCAGACATCCGTCAGCAGAATGTTGATCGGATATCTCATACACGAACCATTAATGTGGCTTTCCATGGTACCCAAGAGTCCGGGAGTCCGGGCCAAATTTGTAACCCCCAGCTTATTCTGTCCTTTAAAATCTACCACCCGACCCAAACAAGTCGAGTAACAGTAGTTGTAGGCGATCATGATTGATGGGTATAGGGATTGAAAATCCAGAACGAGCAGCGGACTGTTGTAGAAATCTGACTTTGGCTCCATGATCAGCGGCATGCACTCAGCGGCATTCTGTCTTCCAACCTGAACCGAAGCGAATTTGAGTGTATGATCCACAATACGAGGAGAGCAGGCAGAACGTACGTCATCTCTGCTTGGCGAAAGTAAAACAAGGCTCTCGGGTTTAGCTATGCGAAACATGAACGACTCGACCTTGAACTGAGACCCTCTGCTTATAACGGAGAACCAGTCCACTCCAAAAACGCGGGCGAACTCTCTATTTCCTTTTGTTAGCACTGACAGAGAGACATGGAGAAGTGGGCATACGCAGTCTTTGTGACCGTCTCAGAGGCATCCAGTAGTCTGAGAACCATAACAGTTCTATCTGACATATACCTCATCATGCGAGATGTGTGGACTGGATCACCCTGCTGGTACCACCTCGTCAAGGTCTCATGTGAATATCGAGGTACTCTGCGACAGCACGTCAGCCTACGGCAGTACAAGATTCTTAGCTCAGCCCAGAAACATACCGTTTGCGTAGGACATGGAAGGCTGTATTCTCAAATGTGTATATCTCTAAGGAGTGCTCCGACCGCATGACACGCCATACGTTGAGGGCGTATCGACCAATTACCTTAAACGTGGATGTATGGGTCGTGCCCCAATTTTCAGCGGTCGCCGAATTTTGCCGTTTCCCTGGTGCCCTGGAGATAAGCTCGGGGAAGTCGTAACCTTGAGATGTCGTGAGCACCCAGGGACGATCCGAGGCAGCAGACACCATTACCGTAAGTCTTCCCACGCGCATCACAATAGCCCCACGAAGCGGACTGGATCTCCCACCCAGCAAGTATATCCGGATCGAGCTCCACGATAATGTCGGTCACCCTGTTCAACAGCTCCAGTTCTGTATCGACCGTTTCGATTGGATGATCCCGTAATCGCTTAGGATCGGTATGATCATTATGTACAGCGACGACCCCAGATTGATATACATCTCCGGTACCGTCGTGGTCGCTTGCCTCTTGGTAGGCGTAGAAGATAGCAACGATTTCATCCAAGTTCGGATCCGGGAACCGGCCGTCCCGAGTAGCGACTTGTTGGGGTGGAATCCAGTTAGTAAGAACATCCGAAGCTTACTGGAGTAACCAGCGTACCAAAAACTTCGAGCGATAATATAGACATGAATTGCTCCTCGCGCGTGGATGCTTTCACCTTTTTCCCTCGGGTCTGGCCCAGCCCATCACTTGACCAAGTCTGGGTAGGCCCTTGAATCTGGATTGTGATTGGTAGTGCAATAGCCATTTGAACATTGATATTGATAGTTTACCTGGGACGCCCATGTAACCTTTCTCTTCGCCGTTTCCGTCGGAATCGGATTCTCGATCGACCAACGTCGGATTTCTCCGCAAGAGGGTGGGGATCGGTTGTACTCCCATCCCCCTATCCCAATAATCCTTGGCAGCCGTAGTGGGCCCTTCTTTCGTTTAAGTGGTCCAGGCATCAGGGTCTTATCTTCTTTATCCCATTCCTCCAATGTGGATAAGCCGGTTCCACCGCGGATCCGGTACAAAATCCCCGCGTATTCTTTCGCGTTGTCGGAGGCATCAGCCTCCTTCGAATAGTATACTTCTTGGTAGACCTTGTTGGGGATTCCGTAATCATCCGCGGTTGACACTAGGTTCTGTGACGATGGCGGTTTCTGCCCGTATTGGTAGAGCCTGTGATTCGCTGGGGTGTTTGTATAATGGGTAAGCCCGGAGCGAATATTGGTAGCGTCTTGTTTAATCTGAGTCACATTGGCGAAGTGTATGCGACGAGGCGAGGATGGAGGTGACGGAGCAAAAGTCACATTCAATGGTCTATCTGTTTTTCGCTTCTTTATCGATCGAAGTTGGTCATTTTCGACCGCTATAGAGGTGGGGACATAGAAGGGGTTCTCTTCGCGGTCCTCGGCTGGCCCTTGGGTTGGGGGTTGACTAGGTCTTGTTGGGGTTGACGGTGGCCTTGCCGAAGGTTGGGTAACAAATCTTCGGAAAATGAGGGCAATGGACTTACTCCAACGCCGCCTTTAGAACATCTAAGGGTCTCCTATCTTCTTCGGATATTGAGAACTTCAGAGGCGTCTTCGGGAACTTCCTTGATCCTGGTGTCCTGCGGATTGGCGTTCGCCATTGGCTTCCGGTGCTGCTCCCAGCCCTGGAGTCAGGTGTCGCTGGTAGACCCGAGGGGCTGCCATATCTAACTCTCGGTCAGCGAACCAATCCACAAACGGAGCAAGTGGCGCACCCTGAGATATTGGCCCAGCTTTCAGCCGTGATCTTCCGCTTTCGGGGTGTGGTAAATCTAAGAATGGCAGATAAAAAAACTAAACGATGGCAAGTAGCGTATCAACTCACCCGCCAGGATCCTGAGTGATATTCTGCAAAGCGGTAGGAGGAACGGCTGGCGGAGTTGGACCTGGTGTAGACTCGTTCCCAGTCGTGTCCACCACGTCTTCATCCAAGAACCCATCTTCGTACTCGAGATCTTCATCGAAACCAAGGTCCTGGTTTCGGAAGTCAACCCGACCACTTTCTTCGTCGAAAAACTGGTTGAGTTGTTGACTCGAGAGCAACGTCTCGTCGACGTTCGACTGCAACTTTTGGGAGGGTTTGCCACCATACTGCCCGATGATTGAAGAAGAAAAATGTGGGTTGAATGATTGCTCATTGAACGTTGGCTCTGGTCCTTCCGAAGGCTCATCATCTATGAGCTCTGGCTTCCATGCGCGATACCCCTCTTCCCACAGTCCATCCAGGCTTTCGAATGTAGTAGGGACCCACTTCTCCCAGTCCTTGTCTTGAGGCGGTTCTTCTTGACCTCGGTCAGCTTCGATGCGTTGTTTGATCTCGTCCCACCACCGAGCCTCTGCAACCCAATCGCCCCCCGGCCTACGGGAGTTTTCGCTAGGGTCCACGGGCAGCTCTGGAGAGGGATCCAAACCCTTAGCAGCACGGCGTCTCCGTTCGTCTTCCCAAAGCTCTCTAACACTCAGAACGAGTGGGTCCGTGGGAAGCTTTGGCCCAGGGATGGTCAACTTGTGGTGGATTTTCCTGGAATAAAGCGCATGCCTGTTGAGAACGTGGAACGCCACAGCGTCCACCTCCAGTTCCATGCGAGATTGGGTGGGATACGGTGACGATTTAAAGAGGGCTTGAATGGCTTGCGTGTTTTTATACTTGGGTTCTCCCTCTTCTGGTTCTTCGTCGGAGAAATAGTCTTCTCCACGTCTCCATACCTCGCCAAGATCGAGCCACCCGCAACCGTAGAGGTTGAAGTCACACATAAATTGGAGGTAGAAGCTGATATGACTCTCGAACACGTTGAATTTCTTCGACATCACCACGCCGGACTTTAGGAGAGTGACGGCACGCGTGAGGTATGAGGGGTCGATCATGTGTATTTTGAGGAAGGGCGCGTAAGATGAGTGGAACCCATAGAAATGTACACCCTTGACGAACAATACTGCCCGCACAAAGTGCGATTTGGACGACAACGGGTTTCGTTTGTACGACAACGCGATGGCGCAGTCAAGTGAACGCATCAGATCGGTCATGTAGCTCCCCACTGCAAACATTGATTCTCAACATCAACAGTGGGACCGACAGAGAGAACACACCGCTTTCAGGATCAATTTTGCCTGTGTACTCGATGTAGAAATACGGATAAACTTGATGGATATGTACACAAGTCTTCTTCCCGATGGAGGATATGCCATAGGCTCGAATGATAGGGACGAGATGTTGGCTTGAGTTGTCCAGAGGCCCCGGTTCGACGAGGATATGGTCTATGTGGTTGATTCGGACGCGTAGCACTGGCGAGTTTGAAGTCATGGCAAACAGTGCGGATTAAGAGAGTGCGGTGCTATTGGGAGGACATGGTCGTATGGAATAAGTGTGACTGTGATTTGATCGTAGGTACAATATAGTGAGGCGCAAGCCCCGTAGATCCTTACAGACGAGTGTTTAGTCACCACCCACATTGTAGAATCTGTCGGCCAACCCAAGACCCGCCAATGGGAAGCGTAACGTAGCCTCGGACGTGACCGGGTTCGACGCAGACGTATTTCTCCCTAGAGAAGTGTGAGGTCGTTGTTTTGGAATCCAGCAGATCATACCCACCATCCACCGTCTTCCATGTCTCCAATGGCTTTGCCTGCAATCTCCTGTGGGTTCCAGATGACAACATCCTTCAAGCCTTCCGTCTTGATTTGGATTCCACCCTGCGGCCAAGTAACCTCGTAAGCCTGGCCGCCATCCTCATAAACGGAATCGGTGAATTTCTGGACACCAACGCCCCTTCTCAGTTCAACTTTAGGGGTGGACTTCGCTTCTGCGGTGGCCTCAGTTTTATCAAAGTAGGTCTTGCCTGTGAGCGGGGAGATCTCGACATCATTAGCCGGAGCCCGGATATAGTTGTGGAAGAGAGCTTGAAACTGCAATGCGTCTGTATCGGAGTGGTTGGTAACGTGAAGGTCCGTGCCCAGTTCACGCTCTGCGAGGGTCACAACGTATTCGAGGTGGACGGGGATGGCAAAAACCGCTTGGATCTCTGGGGTGGAATCGAGGGCTGGCAGCAGATCAGAAACCTTGTAGATGTAGACGCAAGAGATCAAATACACTCACAGAGCTTAACAGAGACGCTTGAATTGTCATCGGTCAACACAGAGGTGAAGCCCCAGGTGCTGCTGCGAGCATATCCATGCTGCTTGAGGTTCGAGAACTGGGGGAGCTCCGGGGCACCGAACACGGGGAAGACGATCGGGATCCCACCCCGGACTGGCTTGGATCCATCCAAAGAGGCCTTAGAGGAGACAAAGAGACGTTCAAGAGGTTCGCCACCCGTAACATCGGGAGATTTCCAGGAGATCACAGTGGCACCGTAATGGAGGATCTCCACCGTAGCACCCTGCAACCGGTTTAGACGACGAGTCGGCCACGAAACGAGGCAGTATCACCTTTGGGTGCTTGATGATAACACGGTCAGTGAGCTGTTCGACGGGCATGGTGACCTGGGACTAAGTGAAGGCACCCCTGCCCTAAACGATGGGGTATATGATCGCAGGTGCTTATGTAAATCGTTCTCTCGCACCTCATCTTCTTACCACGACCACCGTCGTCGTCCTGCGCCACTCCCCTATGGCCACCTCAGCTTACTACGGCTGACGCTCACACCGAGCTCGGACACCTGGACAATCTTGTCGCACCCTGTATTCTCATCACGAGATCCAAAGTCTACACGTTCCGGAATCATATCAAAGTTACTCCATAATCAGCCCGTCCAACTCTTGCACAGAGAAGAGCCATTGCGCTGCGTAAAGCTGAGCCCACTGTCAACCCTCCACGGTTCCTGGTGGCGTCAAGGGGCGGGTCTCTGAGGCCTGCCCTGTTGTGCTGTCTGCATACCTCGGTGTGCACCGTGGTCCGCGGTGGGTACGGAACGGAATGGGGATCACTCTCCCTGCTGTGGGTCTCAGGTGACAACGAGGGGCCAATCTCTTTGGGGGTTGGCCTTATCGAGTTCCTGTGCGCTTTTGGCGCACCACGGTAAGGTCTGGGGTCTACCTTCGAATTGGCTAAAGACACTGCGAGTAAAAGACTACGCCATATGACACCGCTCAAATCCCAAACAAACATGACCCAAACGTGACAAACATATGACAAAGACACTGCCTATATCATACCGCTGGTTATCGCACCGCGCAGATTCTGATGCACCGAATCAATGTCCCAAACGACTTTTGTTCTGCCAAAGCACGGCTTTATACTCAACCTCGACGGAGGACGTGGTCCCCGTCTCTTTGGGTTGCACCGCCAACCCACCGAATTTTTTCCTTCGCCTTCCTTATGGAAGCAAAGCCGTGGCGACGTCTGGCTCTCTTTGAGAGCCGACTCCGACCACGTAATTTTTTCCTTCTTCTCTTCTTCGCGAAGAGTTTCCCTTCCCTCTGTGCCCGGATCACCAGGTACGTGTGGCTTCCTTTCGACTGTCGTGCTCTAGCTAACTGGTTGGTTGACAGGTCTTCGGCGGTTCGTTCGGCCTTGCTGTTGTCGTAGTGTATCCTAGTTTGTTGTCGATTAGAATGCAATTGTTACCGTGTTATCTCGGGTGAAGTCAACGGTGTGATCGTTGAAACCTGGATAAGGAAAGTTCGGCACGACCAAAGAATCGAATCTCAATTCTCCCTCCGACCACAACCACGCCCAGAGCCTGCCCCACTGACCGTTGAATATCCGTTGATTGTCTGCATCGCGGACGATAACTCCAACGTGGGTGTTCTGCCGTCCACGATGGTCGGGTATTCACAATCTACCAGCTCGTTACTTCGCCACCATGAGTTTCTCCGTTGAGGATGTGGGTTTCCTGATCTCTCTCGTTCTCCGACCGATAGGTTTATGATCACCTAGATTGCGCCCATTGCCATCCTTATGGATGAACTCCGTTCGGAGGATGTCCAACTACGACTGAACGCCATTCACCGCATATCTACGATTGCCCTCGCCCTCGGCCCCGACCGCGCGAGAGAAGAGCTGATCGTGTTCCTACAAGAGTCCGTCGACGACGAAGATGAAGTTTTACTGGCGTTGGCAGAGGAGTTGGGCAGAGACTTTGAAGAGTACATCGGCGGGAAAGAGTTCGCTCATCTGCTACTGGGACCGTTGGAAAACCTGTCTGCCGTCGAAGAGACGGTCGTAAGGGACAAGGTGCGTGCCCAAACCTTGCCATTTCGCGTTTTTCTGACGTTTCCCGGTCCATCTATCAGGCTACGGAGTCAATAACGAAGGTGGCTGCAGTCCTCTCGAAATCTCAGGTCGAGCAATATTACATTCCACTTGTACAACGACTCTCTCGAGGAGAATGGTTCACATCCAGAACATCAGCTTGCGCGCTCTACACACCCGTTTATGATAAGGTTGACCCAGGAGTCCAGGACGAGATGAGGAAGGCATTCGCGACATTGGGCTCTGACGATACCCCGATGGTTCGTCGAGCAGCTGCCAAATGGCTCGGAGTGAGTGATGACGACATGTTACCGCTCTCCGGCGTCACTGATATGGGACGTGCACCTCTAGGACTTTGTGAAAAAATTGAATAAACAGCACGTCCTTTCCGATGGCCTGGCGGTGTACAGGAGGCTCCAGTCGGACGATCAGGACTCTGTTAGGCTTCTGACCGTGGAGGATCTTATCGCGATCGCTCAACAGCTGACACCAGCCGAAGTTAAGGAACAATTGCTGAAGCAGATCAGACAGACGGTATCAGACAAGAGTTGGCGAGTCAGATATATGGCCGCGACTCACTTCAACGAGGCACGTCCTTCGTCCCTCTGGCCTTACTCTCAACCCTCAACATTTTTTTCCACCAGCTGGCAGAGGCCGTTGGACAGGACCTTGTCCGCGAAGAGTTGATTGGACATTACGTCCAACTTTTGAAGGATAACGAAGCCGAAGTTCGCACTGCTGCCTCGGGTCAGATCCCTGGTGTGTGATCTGCGATCGTTCGTCACAGGGGCATTAACAAGGGTCTAGGATTCTCGAAATTGCTGGAGAAAGAGGTGATCCTCCTTCGGATCGTCCCATGTGTCAGGGACTTGTGCCAAGACACGTCACAACACGTCAGAGCGGCTCTTGCTACCCAGATCAGTGGGCTCGCACCGCTGCTCGGGAAGCAGCCCACGATTGAGCACCTTCTCCCGCTGTTCCTGCACCTCCTCAAGGACGAGTTCCCGGAGGTCCGTTTGAACATCATCAGCAAGCTCGACCAAGTCAATAAAGGTAGGTTTCGTTTCGCATGGGATTGTGAGTATTTCCTGATCATCTTTTGCTCAAGTGATCGGGGTTGAGCTTCTATCCGAAAGTCTGCTCCCTGCGGTTGTTGAGCTCGCGGAGGACAAGTCATGGCGTGTGCGACAGGCGATCATCGAGTACATGCCGCTTCTTGCAACCCAGCTTGGGAAGCAATTCTTTGACGAGCAGCTGGGCACGTTGTGCATGTCGTGGTTGGGAGACACGGTTTACAGCATCAGGGAAGCGGCAACTGTCAATCTAAGGAAGCTTACCGAAGCATTTGGTGTCGAGTGGGCTCGGGTTGCGATCGTGCCGAAGGTGGTCGGAATGGCAAAGCACCCTAATTACCTGTATCGAATGACCACGGTCCAAGCAATCACGGTGAGTGCCGTCCTCGTAATAGACATTCAGGGGGTCGGTCTGACGTTGTGAATAACTGCCGTCTTAGACCATGGCGCCGGCCCTGACGTTCGAAATTATTCAGCAGGACGTTATTGATCGGCTGTTGGACCTCGCTGATGACCCTATCCCAAATATCAAGTTCAACGTGGCCAAATCGTTAGAGGTGCTTGCCACAACATATGGGGCGACCCCTCAAGGAAAGCAATTCGTTCAGACAAGGATTCTGCCCAAGTTGGAGGTGCAAAAGAACGACGGTGATGCGGACGTTCGATACTTCGCCGCCAGGGCAATCCAGAACACCCAGAACACCCTTGCTGCGTCAGGTCCGTCGGACATCAATCCTTCAAACACCGACTGACAGACAAGCTAAAATTACCCTCCAGCCTGATGGCCTTTTGGCCCGGATGTCAGTCAGGGACAGTCTCGTTCTTTTTGTGTGGTGTGGGTGGGGAAGGCGAAGTAGAATATGACTTAATCCGCACGTAACGTTTAGGGACAAAGATACTGTTATTATTGCAACGGTTGGAGGGGATGAGAAGAGCAGAATGGAACATTCGATGGTCGCCCGTTTGTGCGTGCGGGCCCCTGGGGAAACCTGATGGGAAATGACAACATTCCGTGTGTACTAACGTCAAGGGGGATACGGCGGGCCGCCCCGTCCATTCACTGCTCCTGCCCCCCTCCACCATCTTTCCGCCCAGGCCTCTGCTCTCCATGTGCAGCCCCGCGCCAGCATGGGGACCGCTGATGGGGGTGTTCGGGCAGGGGACGCGGTGGAGCGTCGCCAGCCCCGCCAGCCGCAGTCTCGGCAGCGGGATCAGAGAACGCTGTCACGCCTGTGTCGGATCAGGATGTGTTTGTCTGCCGCCTGGAACAGCAGGTGGGCGAGGTGAAAGGCACGCCTCCACGTCCACGGACATTCTGGAAAAAAGCTTCTCTGTTACCTGGTAACCGATGTCGCATTGGGTGGAATGAAGACGCAGTGATCAGCGCTATCAGCACCCGAAACACCTCTCTAACCGTCGGCTGATGTATATAAGGCTGGGCCCCGTCGGGTCGTAACACCTCATCGCTCTCTTTTTTCTCCATCCCAGGCCTCCGTCCTCCTCTCGAACCCCATCCTTCGTTTAGGGTTATCCGCACTCTCCGAAATGACGCTCATTACTCGCATCGCTCTCTTGGTTCTGGCTGTTCCCTTCGTCCTCGCCACCGGCGGCGGGGACGACTGTGGAGGCGGTAAATTCAGGTGTGTTTCCCCCGCCGACGTGGAGGGGGCCGTGCGCTGACCCCAGTGTAGGTGGGACGCCAAGAGCATCTGTCTTCCCAAGGGAGGACCGAACAGCCCCTCCAAGCCCCCCACCAACACTGACTGCCCCTTCAACTGGTCGTGGCTCCCCGTCAAGGGCTGCTGTGCTCCTCACCAGCCGCCAAATACCCTCCCTCCTCCTCAGTGCCCTGGCGGGTGGAACTGGACCCCCGGTTCCCTCTGCTGCAACAAACCCCCAACCACCCCTACCACCACCAAGCCCCCTACTCCGTCCAAGACCCCGGAAAAGCCCGACTGTGACGATGACGACAAGGGCGGCAAAGATGGCAAGGACGACAACAAGGGTCACGATGGTCACCGCAAGCGCGGCGACGCCAAGAAGCGCGACCACCGCTCCCGCAATATTTCTCCTTGCCCTAAGGGTCTCTCTGCTTGTCCCGTCTCTAGCTTGATCGGTGGTGACTACGAATGTGTTGATACCATTGTCGACCTCGACAACTGCGGTGGTTGCGCCACTCTCAATGAGGGTCAGAACTGCAACGCCATCCTTGGCGTTTGGAATGTTGGGTGCGAACAAAGCGCTTGCAAAAGTGAGTTGTTATCCTCCTGACCTCCCTACCGGTGAATCTGACAATTCTTGAAACTAGTCTATACGTGCGCAGACGGCTACGTTCTGTCCAAGGACGGAAAGACCTGCCATGCCCTCTAAATCCTCCCGTCGTACGTTCTACAGCAAACGACCTAGACGCCTGCTGGCCGCACCCGCCACTCTGCTCCTGCCACGCTTATCTCACTCCAGCTCCTGGATAACTTTTCTGAACAATTTGATGGACATATCTCATTCATTCTCTATACCATTCCTTTATTATTATTCTATTTCGACTACCTCTCAGGTTGGTTCTCCGTGCTTGTTTGGTTTGTCTTTGGTTCGCCCTGTCGCGACGCTGTTTGTAGATGGATTCATGGGTTGCCTCTTCATTGCGACGGCGGTGTTCCCCCTTTTACTTGACTCGCACACATCGGGCATGATTGTATGTATCTTACCACGCACCCTAGTGCTGTGTTTCGGTGTGCAATGCATGCTCGACTATTCGCCACTTTTCGTGAAAAGTACTACCGATGCGGAGAAGTCGATACCTGGCCTTGTGCGATCCCGACGCTTACTCGTCACTTCCTGAGCTAGGCGAGGCGCCGCCGCGGCGACCGACGCTTGCGGTCATACAGAGTCGATCGAACCACCTCATGCTCATTCTCCCGGCGTGTTTTCAACATTTGCCTGTGTTTGTTCTAGGTTCAACTGAGGCTCCTTAAATGACCGAGCCTGGTTGAGGATTCGTCCCCACGCTTCTTGTCCCCTCCCTCTCCCATCTCCGCCCACAGGATTCGCCTCCATAATCCTATCCGACCCTGCATCCTATTGGCTCGTTCTGCAGGGAAAATGTCTTCTGTTATCCGATTCTTCTCTCTGGCTCTCGTGCTTACGCTGGTCGGCATCTCCACCGTAACCGCCTATGCTATCCCCCGAGCTGCTGTTGATTATCGCAGGCACGATGTCAACGTTCGCATTGTCGAAGAGACTAGCTCCATCCCTTCTGTGGCTTCCTCTCCTAGGTTCATCACCCGGCGACGAGGAGTACGCGACTTTCGTGTACCTAACCGCTTGCGAACTCGCCAGATCCGACCTGAACTTGGCGATATCCCTGATGCCGTACCTATATTCCCGATGGAAGAACGCAGCTCCATCCATCGTGCCATTCCTAGCTCTTCCTTCGCCTCCGCTCCTAACAAGGCTCCTCCTCGCGACGTCGCGCTCCCGGATGTGGATGCCATCTCACCCTTGCCTCCTCGGAATGCAGCTGGCCTGGTTCAACTCGATTTATTGAACACTTACTACCAGGAGATGCGCACGCAGTCCCGCAACCTTCGTATGCATCCCCTGCCCACGCGTACACTAGTCCTTGCTGATAATCCGCCTCCAGGAGACTACGGCCGCCGTGCTCGTGACTCGAGGAACGACCCTAGGTTTCGTGATGATACTGCTCGAGAGCTACGAGGCTTCAGGGACAACATGGATCGAGCTCAAGGCATCCTTGGAGATCTCGGTCGCGACAAGGGTTTGGCAAACTACGACCGCGATAACGATCTGGAAACACTCCTGAAGGACATCGTCAACCTTAACAAGGACACCCTTTCCGCTGTTAATGACATCGTCTACGAGATCCCTCTCCTTGGCTCGACCCTCGGACCGAGTAAGCGCTCCAGATAGTCGCAGGCACTCATGCTGATTTGTCCCCTGGCACGCTAGTTGTTGGTGAACTCAAGTGTATCGTTGATGAGGTTCTCAACGCTGCAGAGAACACCGTCGATGGTCTCCTCAATACTCTGGGTATCACTGCCCAATGGAATAGTCTCCGTCAGGATTACGTCAGCGCGCTTTGCAGAGGAAACCTGCAGATACTAGGCCTTTGTGTGGATGTGAATCTTTCGGGGCTCGGGCTCAGGTCTGATGGGGATCAGTGAGGAGAGGGATCAGGAGCTTTCACCGGCGCCGGCTCGCCACAAACCCTCAGCCTACTCACTATCTCGATGAATTCTAACCCTGGTTGGATTTTGTAACCACTGTAGCGGATAATGATACCTGATAAAGTACAATACAAAAGAACGACTGGACCAACGGTCTAGTGAATTGGCAAGACGAAAGCAACGATGTTATTCCTCGGAAAGCCACCTTTCCGCGACCGGTCCGATGTACGGCAGTTGGAACCGAGCCAAACCATTTCTCCCGGCATCAACGAAGGCTTTGGCGCTACGAAAAGAGGGTCAGGACGTGGAAGCGGGTCAAACCAAGAAAGTACTAACGCCATGCCCCAGGATGTGAAGAGGATGGATAGCGTGGTGAATGTCCGGAAGAATTGGGGGAAGTGAATCACAGAAAGCAGGAAGCGGAATAAGAGCAAGGGCCCCGTAAGGAGTCCTGATTGGTACGCTAGGTGATATGAAGATCAGCCACATAAATCGGGCGAGTGCCAGGGGAGCGATGTGTGCTCACCATGGAAGCGAACGTAATCGTTCTGGGTTTCCAGGATCAGAAGCAGGAGCGCTGTAGAAAGTTATCCCCCGCTCCCCCCGTTGGATACACCGTGCCCACCTGATAGTGGCCCGAGGACGTATGCAAACGCGGCCATACCATCTATCCGCAGTCCTAATCTCGATTCCCATTGGTTGACCTGACCCTCCGGTTCATCGACTGCACCCTGGCCACCAGCAACGGAGGCGTTGAAAGTCGGGATACCGCCGGATTGGTAGGACTGGGGTTGTTGGTGGTGGTGGGCCGGGAACCAGGCATTTGATATCCGGGAACTGGACGGGTGATGTGAATGTGCGGGATCGTCTGGAGGAGGGGTCTATGCGTGCTAGGAATATCAGACACCCGCGGTATCCAGGTGCAATGTATCTGGACTCACATATGGGGCGAATGATGAAGCGAAGTTGGAAGAGCTCATCGTCGTCGAGGGAACTTGGGTGATCTCTCCGACCCCACTTCATTTGGCCGATCGGAAGTGGTTAGCTTACATTACAATCACCGGTAACACCGTTTTGTAACGCAGATACGAACTGTGTTGTTATCGATTGTATTCGTGGGAATGGCTACTGGTTAGCGTGCGAAATCATCCTCAAGCCTCCACCCACACCCACCAACGTCGCCCTCATCATCGATTAGGACGGACTCGGCCGTCGAAAAACCCTCAAAATGGTGAGTACCGCATCTTTGGTCTGTGGGGTTGCCTTCCACAAGAAGAGAGCTATCGAAAGAGGGGAGGGATGGGATGGATGGCACCACCGTCGATTAGATGGGTCAACACAGGAAACTGATCCAACTTCCGTCTCCCTCCCGTTAGTCCGACTCCCCAGTAACCATCCGCACACGCAAATTCATCACCAACCGTCTCCTGGCCCGACGTCAATTCGTCGTCGACGTCCTCCACCCCTCCCGAGCCAATGTCCCCAAGGACGACCTCTCTGGGAAGCTCGCTGCCCTCTACAAGACCGACAAGGCTCGTGTCGTCACCTTTGGCTTCAAGACGCACTTTGGTGGTGGAAGGAGCACCGGATTCGCGCTGATCTACGACGACGAGGAGTCGCAGAAAAAGTTCGAGCCCAGATATCGATTGGTCCGAGTAAGCTTCACGATCTTTCAGGTTTCCTACGTTTTTTGTTGACGGAGGACTACTAGTCTGGATTGGGCACCAAGAAGGAGAGGGCAACACGAAAACTGCGGAAGGAGCGAAAGAACCGTGCCAAGAAGGTGAATCAGATTCTGTACTGTCTTCCTCAAATCGTGTCGCTAACGTTCTACTCTGCAGCTCCGTGGTACCAAGAAGGTCAAGGCTGCCGAACCACCAAAGAAGGGCAAGTAGGGGCTGGTCGCATCTTTTGGTCTTTCTGTTGCATTTCGCAGTACTTGTCGTCTGTACGCAACATCATCATGCTGTGTATACTATCGTGTATGCGTCTCGTTTAAGAAAATTCAGGTGCACGCACGAGGATTGCAAAACCAGCGTTCCGGATATTAAGAGAGGGTATACTACCGATGTACACTATGTATGCGACGAGAAGAACCGAAGGATGGCATCTAAAAGCCAAACTTTTTGTGGATCACGTCCGGGTCTTCCTGGTACTCCTCTGCAGATACCCACATCTACAAGATGGTTCAGCCGAGATTCTCCCTGGAACCTGTGCTCACGCACCTTGGTAAAAGCGTTCAGACCGGCAAGAATAGAACCTCCTATCCATGTCGAGTACTTGCGCTCCGGGGGAGCGTAGATCTTGATTTTGACATCTTTCAGGGCGAGCTTCTTGACCTCATTTAGCAGACGATCGCCAAAGCCTGGAGGGTGGTTAGCAGTGAGGCCAATCCTCGATGGCGACAGGAATCTTGCCTCGGCAAAGCGTGCTTCCGCCACTGAGAACGATATTGGAGAATAAGCTCTTCCTCAGGTCCAGGTCGACGCGATTGATCGCATCTACGACAACTTGGTGAACACCAGCATATTCTTGACCGATGAGCTCTGGGTTGAAGAGAATTTCAGGAGCTCGGAAACGCTCTGGACCCAGCTTTATAACGTAATATGAAAATGGCTCGGCGGTATGAGTACGCGCAAGGACCTAGCTGCATACCTGTATAGTGTTTCCGTCTGGTAACTTGAAGTCCTCTGTCCTGCTTGCCGAATCCTTTTCCTCCTTTTGTGGGTTGAGGGCAATGTAGCAAGACTTCTCCTTGATGGTACGAACAACTTCGAGTTCGGCTGTCGTATGTAGATGGTGGCCAGCTTTCCGAAGCAGGAGTTGGAGGTGATCAGTGACGTCTCTGTGGGTATAATCATCAGTGTGACGCAAAACGCGGACCCCGATTTAGTGAACATACCTTCCAGCAATGTCGACTCTTCGGATAGCGTGGGGCATTGAAAACCCCTCGAAAACTGGTACAGCATGTGTGACACCATCTCCAGAATCTAAGACGATGCCTGTTGTGCGACCCGATGAATATCTGGGACACAGGTAAGTGAAAGCATATGCGAAAAGTGGGCGTGAACTGACAATGATAGTACGGCCTGTACCGAGATATACAGCGCTGGTACGTTGAATGTATCGAAGAATATCTGTGCAGCAATATCCCTGTTGCTCCGTGGATTCAGCGGTGCTTCGGTCAACAACACCGGATGCTAAGAATGGATCAGCGAGGCAAAAATAGTGAACGATCAGTTGACCTGCCTCTTCGCTCAGAGTCCCCAGCTCCTCAGCATATACCCAACTCCATATCCTCTCCATGTCATCCCAATCGGTAACAATACCGTGCTCCATGGGGTATTTGATCTTTAGCAGACCCCTGTACTCTTGTGCCTTGCGTCCGATGAAGACGTCTCCTTCTAGAGCACCCGCCATGACGCGAACATGTTTTGGCCGCCCGACACTATAGAACGCCGGATAGTCAAGATCGGACGGATGGCAAGCGTGAATAGGTGAAAACCCAAAGTCAGTGCACCAGTGCCGGGATAGCAGGGCGTAGATGCGGTCCTAACCGTGAAAACGCACAAAGACGGGAAGAAGCATTTTGGATGGTCTTGACCGGCAAAACCAGCTTTTATCGTTCCAGATCCCTGTTGAAGCAAAACGCGAAGCGATAGTCAGCACCCGTTCTCCGGCGGACGGATTGGAGGGGGCGTGTGTTCTGGAGCGTACGTTGTCGATGACGATTGGCTGGTTTGTTAGGACGTCGTCGAATTCTGCGGACATGTCGAGGAGGAGTGAGACTTGATGGGATTGGGAGGGACAGACGCGGTGGCGTCGATGATCATCTGCTTCGGTGCTCTCCCTCGACCTTCATGGCTTCGCGCCTCATCTTTTATCTGATACTCTTTGTCTCGTTCTCGGTAAATACGCTCAGTCTGCGTCGCAATGCACACGTTCATGTTTCGTGCTCAGATATCGCTTGTGGCCGCAAAGGCGGGCAAATGGGAAGCAACCAGTTTCTGCAAATGTACAGCTGCTTCACCCCTCCGTGCTTCTTATCGTGCGGACAGAACGCTGAACCGAACGTTTCAGGCGTGTGTTTTGGTAGCAGCTATAAGATCCTGCATCTGGACTTTCCGGATAACCCGAACCAGCCGTGTCTGTCCTGCACGAAACAGTGGTGTCTTAACCAGAACCTACCGATCTGCGCCGGTGCCACGCTGGGAGATGCCAACCCTGATACCGCTACGGGGAGGGAAGGTGATGTAGAGGCACGATGCTTCCGTGAGTACTCTTGTTCGCATCCCTACTCGGGTGGGAATGCCCTGACCACGGCGGCGTCTTGTGATTAGAGAGGGACTCGCCCCGGGACCAGCTTGTTGTGACACTGTTCCTGTTGACCGTGTTCGGCTTGCTGCTTGGTGCGGGTATTAAAGGTAAGATGGAGAAGGCAGGTTTGGAAGCGCGGTTCAATTGGACGGCCGGGAGGGAGTTGTGGGAGGTGTGTTCACCCATGCGGTCGACTCGCTCACTCCTGAGACTCACGCTTTCTCCCTTTTTTCGGCTGCACAGGGACTCATACCGCGCAGACGTTCAGAAGAGTTTGGGCTTGGGGTACGAAACTTTTTTGGACGTCGAGATGGTGGTGGGCGGGATGAGTACACCCCTCTGCCAGACTCGTCTTCGCGCTGACCGTTACACGTACTATATACTTCATAACGATCTCCGTGAGGACATAAAAAGCACGTAACCTGCGGTTGACTTGCGGGAGGACTCGATGGATCATCGGGGGCGATCGGTAACTGGGATCGACATTAGTTAAACTTCTTCCCCCGATCGCCAACACGGATGGGTGCGCTCTGCTCAAAGCTAGGAATGATGGAAGGGGGACACAAGGTCGTCGGGACGACGCAGACTCTGGGTGAGGGGGGTGCGGGGGGGAGGGATAACGTAGCCCTGGACCCTCGCAAGGCGGTCCTGGAGGCTGCGGAGAGGAGGAAACAAACGGTCCGTCTCTCGCTCGTGGGGACGTCCGGGGGGCTGAATCCTTGCTACGATCGGACAGGAACAACGAAGGGGGACGAGCGGGGCGAATCCCAAGGCAGGGGAGCTTTCTAGCAAGCTTGCGGCGAAGAATGCCAGCAAGGGCCCCGAACCGCAGCAGCCGGACAGACTGGTGGTGAGCACACGTTTGTCGCTTCGCTGTCGACTGGATACGGTTAGCTGACGATAGGGACCTAGTGGGATTGAGCACGATGGGGCGAGATAAGGTTCGATCTCTATTCGCGCTGGGATGGCATTCATGTCCTCGCACTTTGGGGGTCTTGATTTCCCATCTTTCACCCGTATCTATATCCTCTATACTGTACCCGTTCAATACCAAATTCCTTCTCTCTCTCTCTCTCTGTCCCTCGGCCCACCTCCCGGAGACCACGTGACCCCAAGTCCGCCACGTCGACGGCAATCGGTTCCCCTCGATCCTGGCAGCCGTCGTGCGCAAGTCGTCTGCTGGCTCCTAGAGGCCCACATGAATGTCGAGCGGGGAATGGGAAAAGATCCTTTGGAGGAGGCAGCCGTTCCCTGACAACTACGTCCCGCCTTGCTTCCTCTCCTCTCTCAGAAGGAACTGTGCGTGATTCTCGACTCGGCATCTGCTTTCCATCCCAGGACTAACGTCGCTTTTGGAACCCAGCAAATTTCCAGCCCTACTCTTACTGGGAATTGGTCTCCCTGTGTTTTCCCATTGCACAGCATATATCCACCATATTCATCTTCCTTGCGACCTTCGTACGGATCAAGGAGCGAACGCTGGACCCACGCCTCCTCGTGTGGGCATCAATATTCGCGTTTGCCCTAGGCTATCTTGTTTGGCAGGTCGTCGAGGTCCGACTCGCGAGAAAGTTCCGCCAGGCCCGCAAGCCCACGAACCGTACGCCCCATCTCCTCGCCACGCGGCTCGGCTGCTCACCTTCCCGGTAGATGCAAAGACCGTCAAATCGTCTATATTGGCGTTCCTGGCGCTGTTGTCGCTGACCCCGGTAATGAAGACACTGACGGCGTCCACATCCTCGGATTCGATCTGGGCACTCGCTGCCTGTCTGTTTATTCTCAATGCTTTGATTGCGGACTACAGTTCCCCGCGCCCAGAGATCTACACCCGAGAAAGGTGCGCCTGCGGTCTTCCCGGCACAAGCCAGGTTTTTGACTGTTGATCATCCAGCCTTACATCAGTGCTTTCCATTAACGCTGCCATATCTGCATCAGTGGTGCTCGCGTCGCGGTTGCCCGACGACATCTCCGTGTTCGCCCTTATGTTATACGCGGTGGTCCTGTTTGCGATGTTCCCCGTCCTACGCCACCGATTACAGGTAAGAACATTGTTCCGGTGGCCATCCTCCTTCGGGTATCACATTGGGCTGTTGCGTCGAGCGCCGTTGTGCCCGTTACCCCTTTGGTCGTTCATTGCGCAGGCCGACACAGAAAGAACCTCGCTGACATTCGTTTCATCGATGGGGTCGATAGGCCGCCGCACCATCACACTTCCAGGCATTCCTTACGATCCTTCTATCTGCGTTATCGCAGCTTGTCACCGCCCCCCTATCGCCATTGGTTGCATGGATTTACGCGGGGGTTCTAAGCTTGGTTCTATTCGCCGCCCCAGCGGCCCTCGTTTGGGCACAAAGGTACAAAAAGTACGGGATTCACTTGTTAGCCGAGCCTGGGACGGTCACGCTCACCTGTTTCGCGACAGTGAATTGAAGGGCTCGTGGGATGTCGCTGTTCCCCGAGTGAATCGTCGAAGGCGGGGAAAGTCGGTGGCAATGATGGACCATCTGCATCAGCAACAACCGGGACGGTGACGGATGACGTGCGCACAGACCGCCGCACACTACATGCAGGCGTCCAAGACGCTCGCCCGGACCTCTCCCCTGTCAGAAATCCGAGTCCGATCATGGACCTGCCGAATTTCAAAACGCCTGAGATACGGTCGATCTGAGGCTAGCGCGGATATTCAGAGAGGCGCTCGCCCGGTAGGTTTGATCCATGGCGCTTGCGCTCTGCCTCCAGGCGCCCTCCCACTGCCGTCACCCCCCCACTCTCCCAACCCGGTTAACTGGCCGTCGGAGGAGACAGGCGACCACTCAGGCGCCGTCCGCTTTCGCTCGCTTTCAATTATATCCTCCATCAGTTCCTTTTCCTTTTTATTTTATTTTCTTCTCTTTCCTCCGTTGCGACTTGTCCCCCAGGGAGAGGGGCTTGGGGGGGGGCGGAGGGACAAACAAAGCGCCTGGTGGGACGGTAGACTTGCCCGAAAATAGGGAGCCGTATACATTTGTGAGAAATTTCCCGCGTGCGATGGGTCCGTTTATAGTTTGGGGGTGCTGAGGTCCACGTCCAAGTGTATGTTGCAGGAGACATGTATAGCAGTTCGGATACCTGCTCGGAAGTAACCAGCCTCTGAGGGACGGTGACCCTGTTTTGGCAAGAATTGTCCGCAAGTTCGTCCCCAATCCGCTCGAGCGCGCACTCAAGTGCTGATCCGGCGCCTCTTGAAGCAAGCAATCACATAATTGCCACAACGTTATCCAGGACAGCTGACGCTGACGAGAGCCGAGCTTTCAATATACCCGGTCACGCCCCCCTCCACCGTTGTCCATTGAGAACCGATATCGGCGCTATGTACGCAAGAGGTCGTGTTCATGCTGGTGGGAGGGGAGCCCATACTACATACATACTTGTGTGTATATCAAAAAGGGTGGTTAACACTGATCATACATGACTAGGTGTATCCAAATGTGAGTGTGTGCGAAGTCACCGTGCAGAAAAAGCTCGAGGATAGTGGATGCTATAAATCTAATAAGGTACAGCGAAACATGAAGGAAGGCTGGAGAGACCAGAGAGTATCGAGGTGGAGGTAGGGAGAGAGGGAGAGAGAGAGAAAAAAATAAAAGATGTGGAAAACAAATGGACTGAGAAAGCGAGAGTTCAATCGTGCATTGATGCGGCAAGCAAGGGTACGACAAGCATTGCGTATAGGTGTGTCAAAGCGAAGCAGAGCATAGCAGGAGCACCATAGGAGTATGTCATGGCCGGTACTCGGCGTCGTCATCTTCATCCAGTCTTGGTCGCTTGTTGCTCTTCGTCATCCCGATCCCGATACCACGGGCTTCAAGGGCCTCCATAGCTGCCTTGGCAGCCCCCTCAGACCCCTTCTTCTGCCTCGTCCGCGTCCGGCGCAGGGCACCGAAAGCCTGCGCCTTGATGACCGCAAGCGTTGAGCAGATAGGCGGTCCACTAGGGGACGGGGATCTTGAACGTGAATTTGTTGCTCTCCGCGAAACGTTGTGAGGGGTATAATGGTGTGAGTCTGCTTCATTGTTCTCGCGATCTGGGCTAGCAGTCTCTGTGTTGTTGAAGGTTGGTATGATCGGGAAGGATTGTGTATCTGGTCCGTTGGTGGGGCGGCGCGGAGCCGCCATTCGGTAGCGTTCGTCATTGCTCACGACCGAAATGTGAGCTGTTCCGCCGTGCAGAGTGAGTTCCGCCCCGTTAGTTGAATGGCGTCGGAAATTAAAGTCGGGCCGGTGCTCATTTTGCACTGGATTTTCCGGGAAGGGGAACTGGAATGGTGAGGTCATTGTGCTGGAGGAGCTCGAGGTTGTCGAAGCGGTGGGGGATAAGGGGCGGTTCGGAGCAAAGGTATACGGGGTGGAGGTATCTAGATTGGACAAGCCCATCTTTTGGTCTTCCACATATCTCGGGAGGTAGGGGATTTCCGGCGAGGTGAGGTTGGATGGTGGTCCTTCAACGAAGGCAGGAGAGTGTGTGGGGGTAGTGCTCCCGGTGTTCATGGGATCGGCGTGGGTGATAGACGATTGATTCATGCCCTGTGTCCAACTGGGATCGCGAATGTTACCTTCCACGTCATAAGGAGAATAAGGACCGTACTTGGACAGACGCTGTTGGGTGTGTATGGGTGAGCCACGGGTATCCATGGTTTCTGGGCCAGCGTAGGAGGTTATTGACGGTGAACGGGAGGAGTAGTCGTGCTGGGGTTGAGGAGGGTAGGGCATACCGCCGCCCATCTGGCCGTTGGCGTCTCTGGCTGCTGAATAACGGTGGGACATGGTCTGATCCGGGTATTGAGAGACATGGGACGGGGAAATTGGGGACGCTAGCGGCTGGGACTGAGTAGACGAGAGACTAGGTGAGGGATAGGGCATCTGGGAGAAGTCATCTGGATTGGGGTCTTGTCCCTTCCTCTGAGCCCAGAGGGCGCGCCAGAATCTCTCGCGTTCGCGGGCCTCGTTCTTCAACCGGGCGTTCTCCTTGCGAAGCTCGGTCGATTGGGCCTTGGCCTCGGTGCACGACTCCTGGAGCTGGATGACGACCGACTCGAGGTTTGTAACTGGGACGGAGACATCGACGTGATCAGAGGAGGGTTAGGATGGATAAGGATTGGGAAGGCAGACTTGCCAGCTTCCTCGAGGGTGGCGATGTAGTTTGCCCGCCTGGCGCGGAAGGCAGCCTGGGCATCAGCGTTTTTCTTTTTACGCATCGCAGCGTCGTCGGTGAGGGACTTCGCGGTCGCGGGAGGCATCCTTGGAGGAGGGAGGGGGACGAGGACAAGCTGGGAAATGATGAGATGGACAGAAGCGGACAATAAAAATCCTCATGCTCCGCGTTTTATTTTTTTCCTATTTTCCCCCCATTTCCAAACCTTATTCGGTAAATTCTGTGTTCCCATCGCTGTACCTAATCCCATTTGCCTCCGTCCTCGTCCAGAGTCCGAGATATCCGTCAGCCCGTCCCCGGCGAAAATCCGCCCGAACCCTCCCCGTCGTCACTCGCCCCGTCCGCCTCGCCAGCCATGTCCAGGATCTCGAGCCCCATCTCCTCCCGGTCCAGCACGCACACCACCCGCCGGCCCACCCGTCCGTTCAGGGCCAGGTCGACCCCGCCATCCGCCCGAGCCGCGAGTTGCCGAGAGCCGGCTCCTATATCCACTCGGACAGGGCTAAGCTAGAACGCGATACCATCAGCTTCCGGCGAAACCTTCAGCAGTACGGGCCCACCTTGCCGCCTCTCCACTCCTCCAGTGCGTCTATCACCAGTTGTTCCCTTGTCAGTCCTTTTACGTCAACCGGGCGCTCCTGATACCCAAGTCCCCCATAATTGGCAGTCCCAACGTTCGACGAGGAGTAATCTAAGCCCCTGTTCGATCAGCTGCTTGCGGAAACTGATTACCTCAGGCTCGCACCGTCCTCTTGGCTCCGAAACGCTATCACCAACAGGGACTCATCAAACAAGTCCGCGTCCATGATATCGATTGACTGTGAGCCGTGGCTGCATTCGCACAGTGCGAATCCAATTGCCTCCGGCATCCCCCCTTCCTGCAGCGTGTAGCAAATCCGCACGACGAGAAGGACTGCCACGTGTAAGCGTAAACCCCTTCCAATCGGATCCCCGACACGACGTACGGTTCTTGACTGGTGCCCCAGCTATCCGCGCGACAAAATGCTGCTGCGCTCCAAGCCCCTGTCCCACCCCGATCAGTCCCGTCTCGAAACGAGGCGGAGAAACCACAGGAGCACAAATTCGCACCTCTTCCCTCGCCGTCCGTTCACGTATCACAATTCGTTCACCATCTCCCAACAGCACATCACTCGCGGCCGTAAAGTGCGAGTTGCCGTCCTCGTGTGAAACAGAAGCGGAGGCACACGCCGCGCTCGTGGTGCGGCTAAATAACCGAGAGCCTCGGAGCGCGAGCTCCTGGGTCAACAGCTCCAAATTTCGATCCAACCCGCTGAGATCTCTCCGTTTCACTTCCTGACGACCCGCGACGCGACCGACGACGTTCAAATTAGCTCGGTAATTTCATATCATATGGAACACGAACGTACATGTTGCCATTCGATCCCTTTCGGATCGTTTGCTACCTTACGTGCCCGTTCCATAACTTCGTTTAAATCACCTGTCCCTTCTCCTACACTCCCCAGGTCTTCCAACGAGAACTTTGGGGCTTGCCCTGAAAACCACTTGTCGAGAGCGCTCTCCACAAGACCGGACATCATATACTCATTCGCTTGCATGATATCATACCGGGGCGGGATGTGAACCTGTGAATCTGACGCTTGCGCATTCTTCGTGATCTCTGCAACGTGAAACCGACGCGCAATCCACGTCTAATTAACCAGCGAGTCCGAATACACCCGTAACCGTCCTCACCGTATCGGAGCCAGCCCATGAATTCTCGAAAGCGAGTGAGTTCCACCCGTGCTGTTTTAGCGAGCCAGTTCCCCACCATGATGAGCCTTTCGATTGCCTGTAGACATCCCTTCGCTTCACTCGCTGAGAATTCACAGAATGCAAAAGTTGGTCTAATAACGTGCGCGATCAGCGACAAGAACTGTCCAGGAATTTAAAACCCTTTACAGTTGGGCCCATCCTTGTACCTCCTCCATCATGAGATGTAGCCGGTGCGCTGCGGGCACAACCCGCTTCTCTGCATAGTCTCGCACCTTCAGCAACGCTTCGAAGACAGTGGATTCCCATTTGTTCATCCCCTAACATATGGAGTGTGAGGATCGGTGTGGGGTTCTTCCTCCCTTGGCTCACCCTTTCGGTCGTTTGTTCTCCGCTCCCCAAAAAATCGCTGAGAGCTTCCGAGGCGCGTCCTGTCAACAGCAAGCATGACAGATCAAGCACTGCCGATGGCTGCTTCTCTGTGGGACGGACTTAAGGTGGGGAACGTCAAGTGGAGCACGTGCAACGTACGACCGAACTGTGTCTGCTTCTTCTCCAAGGCTTCAACCCACTTGGGGCCCATAGTCCGCGCACCGCCTTGCAGATCTTGACCATACCAAAACTTCTGCATCTCCTTCACGCATCGCATGATATACCATGTCAGCTCCCTGGCCGTTGACGAGGTTCTTGCAACATCACGAACGCTTCGACGTTTCAGCAGCATCACGTCGATAATCGTAGGCGCCAAACACGTCCCAGTTTCCGCAGTGCGAATGTTGACGGAAAATGTGGGCTCGTCTGGTTTCTTGTACAAGTTCGCGATCGGGAAATTTGTGTTAAACAGGAGCGTGCCAAGCGGAAAGCTTCCGTCGAGGAAACAATGGATATTCCCCATGTCGTCCCCAGCACAGAGTATGCTGTTGGTATTGCGGTCATCGAGCTCATCAAGGTGTTCCTCGCCCTCTTGACGATATCTTGGAGCGTCAGCGGATTTAATTGAGGCCGATAATGGGTCAGGTGGGAGTGTTGGCCATTTAGTAATGACCTCGGGGAATTTGGTATTCGCAGAAGGTCGTTTCTTTGACCCTTCGAACGCAAAAAGATCTGTCGCACTGGGTCGGATCAGCGAGAAATGTTGACCTTCCCGGACATTAGATTCGCATACCCAAGAGGTTTTGTGTCATCCTGCAACGCATCAAGTAGCGGGAGCATTTTCAACATTGAGTGAGCAGACCCTGGCTGCGTTACAGTCAATGAAATAGGATTGTTTGGGCACCTTTCAACGCTTACTATGTCGTTGCCCCGCTTCAGAATATCTGGGATCGTCGTGTTCCCCTGTCCCGACTTTTCATCTTGGAACCATGAAATTGTTGTGAGGCGCAGAGACGGTCGAAGCAGATTCTGCTTGATAGATAGACTACGCTGTTCATGCCCATTTTGTACAGAGTGGATAGTTATGCGTGGTGGATCATGTGCAACGGCGATAAATTGACCTAGCTGTGGGTGGTTAGGCGACAATGGACTGGTTTCTGTCCAGGCGTGGCAAAACCAGCACGCACAGTCCGGACTCCACGTTAAGGCGACTATTTCTTCGGAGTTGGGCCCTGAAGTGTCCACTTCTACTTCCCACTTCCTTGATCCCTGCAGATTCCACAGGCTCAAGCGATCTTTATTGTTTAGGCTGGCGACGAGCAGCAGCAAATCTTTGTCAGGACATAGAGCTGTTGGCAGCAAACGTGCTGCAGATGGTAACCGGAACGAAGCAAGCAAGTCGATAGAGCTCTGCATTCTCCAAAAGGTGCAGATGGAGAACGAAGGTGAGGTCACGTGCCTCCAAAGAAAGCGGCAAATCCTGAATCCCACCTCAGATAAAATCTGCACCTGTGACCAGCGTAGACCTATGGAAATACACAAGGACCCTGAGGCACGAAGTAAACTACCGTGACTTCCTCGGCCGTTTTCCAGCTCGACCGACAGAATCCCCTTTCTTCGCTCGTATGCCCTCGGTTTTTGTATGTTGGCCAAGATCACTCTCAAAGAAGCTTGTCTTTTTCTGCTTCTTCGGGCCACCTCGCGTCTTCTTCGCTTTGGTCTCCTGCGGCCTGGCCTCGGGCATACCAATCTTTGTAGGTCTCATAGCCTTCTTCGCGCTTCGAATGGAAGCTCCAACAGCACGCTGGTCCGTTTCATCCTCTTCCATTGCCATCTTCCGACGTTTTACCCGTCGCGTTAGACCAGAGAACTTATCGCGTTTGGGCTGCAGGGCGGAGACATCACCAACGGTTCAAAAGGAAGGGATAAAGTCATGGCGTACTTTATTGGCTTCAAGAGCATGCTGTTTCTTCTCAGATGTCTTGGAAGACCCGCCCAATTCATACTGCTGCTTGCTCACAGCTGCGGAGAGTTGAGCTTCCAGGCTCCGGAAGTAACTGCGAATGTACCTTTCGCCTGCTGCTTCTCCTTCCCACTCTGGAACCAAGTACGGGCCGGTCTGGAATAGATTTCATCCCCATGCTCGAGTAGATTTTGGCCCTTCTTCAGTTCCATCTCGGCTTGACGTAGCTAGCAATGAATTAGCAGGGTACCACGGGGGGCGGACTGTCACCACGAACCTGTTTCTCTTCTTTCTCCTCCTTCATGATTTCAGCGATTTCGCCCTTCAAGCTCTCAAGTTTCTCCGTGAACTTTGCAACCGTATCTGGAGGGACGACGCGATGCCGAACCTGATCTTCGCCAGCGCTGTGTTTAATTGCAGCCTTCAACACCCTTCTATCTGCCTCTCCGACCAATGTGACGGATCTGTGTTGAAAAAGTATGGGTATCCACAGATGCGCCGATGCCATGTTGCGATGGACTCACCGGCCCTTCTTCCCGGCTCGCGCTGTTCGACCGACGCGATGCAGGTACTGTGCAAGCTGACCAGGCATGTCATAGTTGATTACCGTCTCAACCCCCTTGATATCAAGCCCGCGGGAGGCTAGGTCGGTGGCCATGAGATAGTCAACCGCACCATCGCGGAACGCTTGTAACGCTCTAAGTCGCTAGATTCGATCAGGGTTCGGGGGATGCCTGTGCCAGAAGCGGGTTGGTGAAATACCTGCTCCTGTGTCAGGTCTCCATGAAGCTCGTCACTCTTCAGACCAAGTAGGCCAAAGACGATCCTCATTTGGTGCGCGAGCTTCTTACTACGGAAGAAGATAATAGACCGTTGTCTGAATGTCCGTTTACATAACGACACAAGCAACGCGGACCGATCTGCTTCCTTGCCCGCTCGTACACGGACAAACTCCTGGATCAAGCCCCTCGCCGTGGTGCGTTTTGGGTCCACAAAGAGGCGAACCGGCTTGTCCAAAGACATTCTGATGAGTTCGTCCACGGAATCCGTCATGGTGGCTGAGAAAAGCATCGTCTGTCTCGATTGAGGACATGACTTGATAATCTCCCCAAGTTCGTCAGCAAAACCGTCCTCGAGCATTCTGTCGGCTTCATCCAGAACGAGAACGTCCAGTGTATCGAGTGAGAATATGACAGAGTTCCGCAGGTGGTCAATAAGCCGTCCAGGGGTCGCAATTACAATGTCAGGGAACGTCCGTAACTCAGCCTCCTGAGATTTCAATGATAATCCACCTGTTCAAAGGCATCAGTCTGCATTCGGTCATACTCCCACAACATCGTACCGACTGCCAGGCAAAATCTGATGTCCGTGTGCGCGGAAAGTTTCTTTCCAACTTCGTAACATTGAATACCCAGCTCTCGGGTTGGTACCAGGATCAAACAGCGAGTAGCAGCGGCCTTCTTTCCCCGCTCGCGATAAAGCAGACGCTCAATCATGGGAATAATGAATGCCGCTGTCTTTCCAGACCCAGTGACAGCATTTCCGACCACATCCTTCCCTAGCAATGCAACAGGTATCGTGGCGGCCTGGATTGGCGTCGGAGTTGCGAAGCCGAGAGAAGTGAGAGCCTTGAGAATAGGTCGCGAGAGGTTCATACTGAGGAACGAGTCGTGCTGTTCGGAAGGACCAGCGTCATCCGCGAAGAAAGCCGCTTTCCTGTCCTTCTCGACCTGCGTTTCGTCCCCATCAGATTCCTCAGAGGAATCCGATGGTTCTTCATCCTCTCCCCCATCGCCCTCTTCATCATCTTCGTCTGATTGAATCGCTTCCGGAGACCCTCCTTCTTCATCCGAAGACGCGAGCGGGTCGTCTGCGTCTCTAGCTTCTAACCCGGGAAACCCGCTCTCATCACTCTCGTCACCGCCCTCGCCCCCACTTGAACCCACCTCCGGATCTGAAGTCCAGTCTTCTTCGGCCTCTTCCTCGGTAGGCGTGCGTTTTCGTTTTTTCGACGCTCGATTCTGCTTCCTCCTTGCGATGATGTCATCAACGGAAATTGGCTCCTGTACGTACCTGTGAGCACCACGCATAGATCAAACAGACTTAAACGAGTGACATGCGCACCGGTCTGGAACCAGTTTTAATGAAATCCCTCAACCCCGACGCGTTATTCCACGTTTCCGTCAGGGTATCGATGGAGGGATCAAAGACGAAGCCCATATCAAGTTGTACGACCTCGTCCTTGGCCTTGGTAGGCTCTATCGGGATTTCATCATCCGAATCGATGGTCATCACATAGCCGCCAGGTAACATGTTGGGTAGAGTGCAGTAGCTCTCACTGCCGGTACAGAACTGAGCGTCGACAGTTTTTTCGTGATCGAGAGGGTTTAAGTGGTGAGTTTTCCCACGTTCATCGCGTTAATGCGCGCGGGCTGCCCAAGCAGGAGGATCAAGTCTCCATGTCCGAGATGAGAGTAGACCCCAAGTGACGGGTATTTCGTGACAATCCAATATCAACTCTGCAACAGGAGAGATCTTACAGTACATGGGATGGTGTATGGTACGTTCGTTGGAGTGTCAGCCAAAAGAATGTGGAGGTTCAAGCGGGAATATGACCTATGAACTTAAAGCACGGAGAGAGAAGCAAGTATAGTACGCTGGACATTGCGGGGGGGAAACCTCGTTCAGTCAAACGATACGACGATGCGTGAAACTGGATGGCCGGGTGATCGGAATAGATGGATGAGGGTGCGGCGGGGGAGGTGCATAGGCGCGAAGAATAAACAAGAACATGAGAGCAAGATCGGTAAACAAGATGGACAGGGGGGGGATACAAATGAACGCGGAGAACAATGTTGGAACATTCGTACATAAATGAACATAGCGGGACTATGATGCCCAAAAGATAATCTTGCGGAGGATTGCCGTGTCTTTGGAGTACTGTTCGCGGGTACCATGTTGTGCTACGCTGATGTTGACGCCATGTTCACCATCCAGGTCATTCGCAGACATGCGGACATCACGCATCTGGGGCGAAGATGGTATCATGTCATGAGAAATACTGGGTCAACTAGCACTCACCTCAAGGTCCATGATATACTCCGTGACCAACAAGTTATTGATCGCTGGGTGTTCTTCAAACGTGTACTCGGGGGATTGTCTACACTGTTCCTGCGCCTGCACAGTTCCAGCGATGAACCTTCCTATCATATTGAATTTAGCCCAGTGAATCTTTGATGGGTGAGCATCGCTGTAATCTGAGTTTCCTTCGTGAGCGCGAATCAAGTCGAGCAGGTGGACCTCCCTAAGCGATGTTTGTTTGTCTCGTGACCGAAGATGATCAGGCAGAGGACTCACAGAGCGGGGATGCAAGCCCCTTTGGTATTCCGTAATGCCATCCTGTACGCTCGGTGCGACCTGATGGCTTGGAACAACAGATCCCAAGACTGGTACGACTTATAGGCCTCCAAAGCCCTTTGTTTGAACAGCTCCATAGGTAAATCGCCTGAGTATGTCGCAGCGTTGATACCAGCGACGAGGGCGCGAAGGCCGGAGTAATTATTGAGGACGCGTAGCGAAACGCCAATCTCAACAAACCGCTCTATCTGTTTTGCGCGGGCCTTCGGTCGGTCGTGGCAAAGGATTAAAGAGGCAACCCTGGAGGATGGAGATCTATCAGCCCATCCGAGTTATTCCGAGATATAGAGCCCCACCAGTCGCCGATGTGATTGGAGAAACGGCCAAACCTCGCGATTGTATCTGTCTCTGGGTCCTTTGGTCCAGAGGACAATGTATGTTTTAACCAATGTCGAGGCTAATGAAAATGTCAGATAAGGTTGGCCAGTCCTGGTAAGTGTCAACCCGCCTGAATGGTGAGGAATAATCCCTTTTGAATTCTTGTAATTTCTTGGGCGACGTCCATTGGGGCCAGAGCAAATACATCCCCGCTGATACGCTGCAGTTCTCGAAGGATATGCTTCTGTGAGTATTCCAACTCTTCGTTGTGAGGGATGGCAGACTTGGGTGTTGATCTACTGAGTGGTAAACTATGCTTCCGTTCTCTGGTGCCAGATATTGGGGTGGGTGAGGCTGGCCGTGTGTTTGTGGAAGACACAACCGGGGTCTCAAGTACAGGGGACGCAGAGCGTACCTCCTCTTCGTCGAGCATGCTATAGGAATCGTCGCTCTCCTCCGTCGAGTTGTCAACCTTTAACGCCCAACTGGCGTCTCTGTCGACAAGGTTCGACAGCGTTTCAAGGAAGGGGAGGAATTCTAGCCCGTAGTGAATGAGGGACGTCTTTGCGATGATGGACTTAACAAGCGCCGATAATGCACCAGCCGTCCCACGGACTGCAAAATCGTAGGGATAATCCCTTATCCAATCCGCCAACAGACGACAAATGCTGACCGGGTGTGAAAAAATTGACGGTGGCGGGAGGGCCGAGAACGAACGTACTTCATCTGAGCCAGGCATGCAAACATCGGATCTGCGGTCTCTTGATCGAGTTGTCGCATCTTCTTCTGCATGGTCAACAGCACGCTTCGGGGGGTTGCGAATCTTCGGTAGGTAAGCATGAAGTTTGACACGTATGCTGCGTCTGTGAGGAAGACTAGTTAACCACAGCCGCGTCGGTGATTAGAGTCGGTTACCATCGTCGCTGACGACTGAAAACAGTAACTTCTCGAAGAGATCGTCTAGGTGCGCCCAGGGCGAGAGCCGCCTGTCGGATGATATAAACTTGAGTCACTGTATAATGACAGATCGAGCCCGTAGCGAGGCCACCTGGGACCATTGGAAGGAATGTACTCAACTGGTCTTGTCGTTTTGGGACTGGTTGGGAATCCAAATTATCGGAACTGCGATTCGTCAAACCTCCGTTGGTACCTGTTGCAGGTAGAGATGATCGACTGTCGAAATCATTGATGGCTACTTGATTGCCAGCTTCTCGTTCCTCCCTTTCACGGGCAAGAGATAGGAGGTCATTATGCGATCGCGCGCGCGTGGGAGACTTTGGTGGTGTGTGAGGCGTTGGTGCGGAGTTGGTCAAGTGTGAAGCACGGGATTGAGAAGAGATGGTCATCGGGGTTCCATCCGTGGGAGTGGAACTGAGCAAGGGCCTCGAAAGGTCCCACGGATTGCTGGGGGAGTTTAGTACATCAGGGGAGGCAGGATTACGATAGACAGAGTTTGAATCCGCCCGAGTTGATGCTGTTATGGATATTAGGGGCCACGGTCGAGAATAGGAGAGACAGGACAGAGAACGCTCACATCTGTCCCGATAGATTGCGCGGATCATCCAGTCGAAACACCTCCGCATCTTATCCTTACCGCAATCATCGTACATGGAGACTTCTACCAACCCCACCTTATGGTCGCGGAGCATGGTGGCGGCCGTATGTGGGTCAACCTCTTTAACGGCGTCTGACTTGCAAGCCATGACCACAGTCGGTAGTTCTAGACCATTGTAACCGCCTGAGAGCCTTGGTCAGAGTATTGTCTGGGCCAGGAAAGTTGGATCGTACAAACTAGGCGTTCAACATGCGTGAACGAACTCAAAAACGAGGAGTCGTAGCAAACAATGACACCATCAACTCTTGGAGCAAAGTCAGGCCAAACTCTGCTCGACGGGTTGTCAAGGCGGAAATCTGAGAGATCTGCCTCGAGGACGCGAAGGGACCCAGTCATGTTCGGGCCTTGATTGATCTTGCCGATCCTTGACGTGTCTGTAGGGAGGGGCATGCGGTTATGTATACAGTAAGTAGAACGACCAAACTTACAACGAAATTGATCCTTTCCGTCTGTCACAGACATACCGATCGTGGGTTCGGACATCGCATATGCCTTGCAACCTTTCTTAATGATGCTGCTCTTTCCACACCCAGAATAGCCAACAACAGCGACAGTTACCAATGATTTATTTGACGTCTAAGGGTAAATTAGCTGGAGTCCACCAGCAACGGGAAGCGTGTAGGAACGTACGGAAGAGAACTGAGTGTTGACGACCATGGCTACACCGCTGGTTGGATTGTTCATACCGAGGCTGCCGCTTCGAGTCCTCGGGATGGAAGAGTTCCGGAGGGGTCTGTACTGAGATGGACCGGGAAGGGGACTGGTCCGAGCAAGATCGTTCAGAGGTGACGGGCGGGGTCTAGTAGGAGGTAGATTCGAGGGTAGAGGTTCTTCTGAGGTGCGACGGGGTCTGTCCCTACTCCTAGATGGCCTTGGTGGATTGGGGGGGTCGGAGAGGGTACGGGGAAGCGAGGACTCTCTGGAACTGGTATTAGCGGTGCTGACACTGTACGTCCGAACTCTGGGTGGAGAGGGGGGAAGGTCATTTGGAGGGGCCGTATAGTGAGCGGCGGCGGTCGCGGGGACAGAACTGGAGAGTTCGTCGGGGCGAGCGAGACGGACGAAGGAGTCGACGGAGAGAGACTTTCTTAGTTTCGACGGCGAGCGGGTTGTTGTGGGGGGCATGAAGGGGCCCTGGACGTCTATGGGGGGCAAGACGGGTTTGCCATCGGCTGGCATCGTCGTCGTCGTCGTCCTGGACAGTGGTCGGTGGAGGTGAAGAGAGGGACGGTCGGAACTCGGCCGCCATCATCCCATCCTGATTTCCTCATACTATTATCCTTGCCGTCAACGGCGTCGACGTCGTCTAGCATGTACTACACGTGTAAGACATTTTCATAAATAACTACGGCGTCCGACCAGTTACTGTTCCCCATCCCCTCCAAGATGGCCTCCCTCAAGGCGAGATATCATCCATATCTTTTCCTGTTCATCACCCTCTGCGCCATGGCCGAGCTCGGTCTCACTTCCTATCTCATCAACGTTGGCAATCAGATTGGTTTTGCTGAGCCTCGTTACCATTCCCTGTCAGTAGTAACAATGGCCCCTCACTCATCCACATCTGACTTAGATGCCCTAGCTTGATTTTATTTCTCTTCAATTCGGTCAGTCCCCACATCGTCTCTATCAACCCTGATCGTGCCGCTCACCCCTTCTCCTAGGTCTGGACTATTACCTTTGGGGCCGCTTACACGATTTGGATCGTGAATGGCGACCTCCACCTCCTCGCCAGCATGGCCAGTTCCTTCATCTGGCTTCTCCTCACGTCAGTTCTATGGGTAATGCCCTTCTTTGTTTTACTCATCGGGCATGCCGCGCTAACAATAGCTTCCAGGGTGCCGCGGCTGGGGTTCTGCACAACCTCCGAACAGGCGGAAACTGTTCGGGGTTACCTGTGATCTCTCGGTAAGTTCCTTCACTTAGTTTGTTACCCTTCTGATCATGAAGTTCCGCAGATGCCGCCAGTCTCTAACAGTCGAGGCCCTGGGGTGGACCGAATTCGGGCTTTGCCTCCTCACCCTCCTCAGTACCACCCTCTGGATATTTGCTAGCAAAAGTAATCCCGTGAGTTTCCCCAGTCCTCTTTGTTGGCGTTGGTCCTCGAAACTGAGCACGTCTTCCCTCAGCGTAATAGCTATTACGGCGTCTGATCCCGACTCTGGCTTCTCTGGAGAAGTCACACCGTTGTTTCCAATGTAGGGCCCCGATTTTTATGATCTCATAACCACAAGAATCTGGCCGGTCCTGATACTGACCTCACGATTACCCCTCTTCGCGTCTGTGGATCCAATGCATCCACCTTTTGTACCATACCTCTTCACGATCTATACACGTTTTTGCGAATAGGTTCGCGACGCTACTTGTTCGCCTGCCACAGCTGTAGAAGATCTGATCGACGGCACCACATATTGTAGTACCCACGACACCTATGCCACCATAACATGGGTTTGTTGCGCTCCCCATCCATCTACCACACCGTCATGTCGTCTCCGCACCCTTCTCATAATGACTACCAGCGGCACATGTACAAAACTGAAAAGCTTAACAACTTTCGTTTTCTCTACACTCTCCTGGCATCCAAATCGTCGTATCTACTTCAGACCGGGGGCGTAGCCTCGAAAGAGGTCCACAGAGAGATTGAACTCATCGGGGAATTTGCAGATGTCTCGTATAGCCCCATAGCCCTGGAACGGGTGTTCGGACGCATGGATCTGCTATCACAGAAGCACTTCCCGCTGGAAGGCTATGAAGCAGTGACATCCTCAAAGCTCGTCCATCCTTTCGAAGGGGAGATCGCAAACGTCAAGGGTCTTGTGGCATATAGACCAACTACAAAACAGCTCGTAGTCGGGATCTGTGGCACCCACACACTGATGCAGGTCCTATACGACATGAACTCCCTCTTTCACCGCTGCACCAAGGGGGGTCAATCGTATCGCATGCACAGTGGTTTCATGTCGATGTATACTGGCCTTGAAGCCCTTGCGTTCAAGGGTATACGAAAAGGTCTCGAGGAGGAAGAGGTCGATGAGCTTATCGTACGTTTCCCTCACTTGGAGATAGGTTGTCTCGATTTGACCAGGAAGATGCTAGCTCACGGGCCATTCTATGGGAGCGGCTCTTTCGTATTACCTCGCGGTGGGGCTGTTGACGGACAATGGAATGCTCCCTCCGGGGATACGAATCAAGATTGTGGCCTTTGGTTCACCCCGAGTTGGAGATCAGGCGTTCTCTTCCTTTTGGAAGAAACTGGTAGAGGATTACCGATCCAGTCACGGTCAGGACTCGTTCCAGGAATACAGCATCCGTGCTTACAATGACGGTGAGGAAGACATAGCTCATGGAGTCTGTCAACTCGAGTGTAACTCGTCGTTGCCCGTAGGAGTTCCTATGCTGCCACTTATGAAAACTGGATATGTTCATCATACCACGAACCCCCTGTTTCTCCGCAACGACCAACTATTCAGAATACCCGACAGCGAGAAAGAATACGGATCTTTCGATACCCCGTCTGTTGAAGATGCACCGCCTCCCCTTCACCCTAAAGGTGGGCACAACTACTATAACGGGAGGGAGCTGGAGAAACTTGCGAGGAGAGTGGATGCCCTGAGTAAGTTGATGAAAGATGAGGACGACCTGTGGATTGAGAGTTACGTGGAGGAGGTGACACGGGTGGAGAAATATTCGCCGACATAACGCTCCAGCGGCGAGCGGGATCATAGCTGCACTGTATGTATCAATGCAGGTGCCGAGTAACCCCCTATATGATCACCGATGATGTCCTGCTGTAGTTGACTTAATATCGAACTGACCGGAACATATGAGTGTGGGGGGATGTCCGTGCTAATCGGCACTAGTAGAAAGTGCCTCGGAAATGCACGATGATCGATGTCCACCCTCCCGGTGCTCTCCTCTCCTGATAACGGAACGCAATCGCATGTCCACCCCATTTCCATGGGTGAATTCTATTTTCCTACTGTGCTTGCCAGGAGCTCTCCACCCAGCCGCGTTTCAGTGCGCCCAACATTGGTGCCCCACGTCTCAGTTTCTCTGGGAGTTTCATTAACCCGGGACTTCGTGCGTTCCTTCCGCTGCTGCCGGGTTCCCCCTGGGATCATCCGCTAATCATGACCACATGGTGGATCATATCCTGACTGTACACTAGAGACGCCAGCCAGGTGTCCAGGTACGATGAAATATATGAGACTGGGGACCTCTGAATCCGATTCCCCGACGCCCACGAGAACAGATAATGTACCTCTCGTTATCATGTTGAGCGGAGGGGGTAGGCCGTTCTTGTGGCTCTCAATACCAATCTGCTCATGTGGGGAAACAAATATAATCAGGAGCTTCGTCGGTGGTTGGTTGCATCAGAGACACGGACCGTGCAGTGTTTGTTTGTTTTTGGTTCCGAGTTTATTGTGCCAAGGTGTAAGTACCTATGTTACCGTGCTGTGTTACTAATGACGGCGGCGATGCTTTAAGCTTTAAATCCAGCTGCTTTGGACAAGCCTCGAATATGTCGGTTATGGTTTACAAATCCTTTCTGTCTACTCTGATCATTCGGTCACAGGATATACGTCGACTGGCCCGTGGGACTCTAGATTCTCAAACAGTCGAGGAGCTTTGGACGATAGGAGTGTCCTTCGTTTGGGCCCCGGCGAATCCTTGCAGTTCCTATAAGCCTTCCCTCCAAATCAGCAAATTCGCCAAGAATGGCTTCACGATTAGTACCCCTATGGAGGACACTGCCCGCCTGTCACATCTTCGCGTAGCACCAGTGGCACCCTCACGATCCCTAGGGCCGGAAACCAAAGTGCCATGAGGATAATTGGCACCCAGAGGGTCCCATTTCTATCCACACGACTGCAACGGTAGGATCCCGTGGTACCTGGATCGCCGGGTTATCCATGCGGAGTCTTATTGAGTTCCTGAAGGCTGGTCTGAAGAACTCAAACGCCGCGGTAAGAACCAGCGCAACAAAAAGCCCTGGTCACGGTCAAGCTCATTGCCGGTACTGGTTAGTATCATTATCGAGTCATTTAGGACACTATTTGATATCCGACAGCTATCAAGGACCTCTTGGAGTATTTGAACCCTCAACTTCTTAGCACCATCTTATCTGAGTTCGACAAAATCGAGGGAATGCAAGCATAGCCTACGCGAAACAAATCTCCTGAGTCAACTCTCTCAGGCAGTAACCCATCATGACCCAAGACCGTTGATGACGACCTGTAGGTACCAGGGAACAATTCCGGCAGCGTGATGGAAACGGCCTGGTGTGCCCTCTCGTTCCGCATGATAACATGTGAGTTATTCCAACATTAGTTCGGGTGGTACCATTGATAGAATATTCATGGGTCGGCACCTTTGATTCGGGCCCAGAAATGAACTATGTATCGGGGTTTACTAAGCACCGGTCCTCTTACACTGGTTTGGCTTATGGCGAATACACGTTGACTTTGTTCACTCGAGTCACGAGGTTACGACCAATTGGATGCATGAACTCAATGTCCTCGGGGTATGCTACGTATTAAATGGAAAAGAATGGGGATAACGCTGGCCGAATATGCCTCGGAACCACACTATATACAAAACTCCTGATCGTATTGATACATCGGCGAACCGCTGGACGATAGGTAGACGTGGAGACATGGGGGTCGGGAAACCTAGGATAGATGGCTTTACACTAATTCGACACGGGGCCGGATACAAATAATAGGCATGATGCTGTACTTATTTGAAGGCAGAACGGGGATAAGATGGCGTGAAAATCTAGGCAAAAGTAGGAATGATCGTGGGGTCGTGCAACCCACAGCGTGACGTTCGTTGCGTAAATAGCGTCGGTCTGTAGGAGGAGCGGTTTCATAACCCGAGCCTCAGTCGGACATCTTCCGAGAGGAGATCGGGCGTGTATGGGTCATGTCGTCTCGGCTTCACGGTGATCATCGAATGAACGACAGAAACGCCCATGCCAGCAGGTGTCAGACGTATCGTCGTCTCAAGGTTGCTCTTCGCATCGAGGAACATTCGGACGAGCGAAGACAGATTTTCCGGGTCTGGGGAATGTGATGACCGAGTGCCCGTGGATATGGGAGATGATCCCGGGTCTTCTTCGACCACGACAAGACTCGAGGCACGTGCCCAGCACACCTAGGAGTTATTTAGCACCGCGACGAGTGAGGATTGTTGTAGGACTTACGCCCAGGATAGGTTCCAAGTACGAGTAGTCGTCCTTTGTGAAATTCACCGTGATCTTTGCAATATCCTTCAGTGTCTCATCACAAATACCCCTAAACCTAACAGACTCGTTGGTGGGTATGACGGGAGACCGAGCGATTACGTCGTAGAGCTGGGCCAGTGGCGCCAAGACGAAGATGCTACAGCACCGAAACATCACGTAGGCTTCGCGATCCGGGAGAGCAGCAGCTTCGGCGGCCCTCATCATGAGCAGATCGTTCAGACATGTGAGCTGTGGCACAACTCTCCGGCATTCCGACAACCAGGCATTCGGAGATCGGGCTGGAAGCGCTATGAGATACGGACCAGCGGTAGCAGGCGGCGATGAGCTCACAGGGTAAGTTGTAAGTTTCGATAAATTTATCCGTGTCATCGATGAGTAGCAAAGCGCGGAGTCGAAGAACCTCCGGCATCTCGTCCCACATACGAGGATAAGCATGCTAGTGGAAATTGGTCACCCCGGTGCCCAGCAATTGTAATCGAAGGAGGGTGCACCTACCGGGAGTTCATTCCGAAATTGGTCTTCCAGATAATCTAACGTAGAGATATCGTCCCCGGTCAAAAGCCGGTGTTGAAGTGGTGCGAAAATCAACTGAGCGAGCGTCGCCACCCGTTCCTGGACTGATTCCAGGTACTCTGGAGGGGGATCCAGGATCATATTGTGGTTCGGGGAGTCAGAGCTATCGCTGAACGACCGGTCGACCATCCGCATGCTATACTTCCTGACAATATCTGTCGCCTTCTTGAGATACCGTTTTGCCGGCACGTACGTGTACGTGTAGAAACACGAGTTAGCCATGAAGTAGTAAACCTGAATGGAAGTGAAGGGGTCTTCGAATGCTTCCTCCATGTCCAATACTATTTCAAGGCAGAGTTGCGTCAACATCGCCTGAATATGAAGTATGTCGAAGCTCCGCCGCCGTTCCTGGTCCAGGTGGCAGCCGAAAACGGTCATGAAGTAGGTGAAAAACCGGTGGATGACGGTGTTCGAGATGTCACCCAGAGCGATAGCGTGTTGTTTGGCACAAGTCAACGGGAGTCCCAGTTGCAGTCGGTGACCCAGCGCAAGGATACGGCTGAGAGAATATCAAAAAACCAATCACTCGTTCGAATGATTTGTGAGGAACGCACAATTTCATACTCATTTCACTGGATGTAGAGTCCGAAATGGGAAATGCAGCGGGATCGATGATATCGGCCAGACGAAATGGCAAGGTGTAGAATGTTGGACGGGGAGGGATCACATGAACGAACTCATATTGAACGGGGACCGATCCACGGACTAGAGCTTGGCTCGTCGGCAGTTGGGAACCCGGAGCTTGGGTGGGAAATGATGGGGCGGGCGGTGGTCCGATCCTCGATGAGCTGGCCACACGTGTTGGGTCATAAAACAAGACTTCATCACCAGGAGTCCTAAGGGGAGGTAGAGTTGTGAAGGAGGTCGAAGGAGTGGGTTGAGCGGGGTGATCCGCTGATTCGTATGTGCACTCCTGTGAGACCCGGGCCCTTTGACAGGTCGAGCACCGTGGGCGCGCACCGTCGCATTTCTAGGCGGGAATCGATCAGGTATTGCCGGAGTGCGGGAGAAGAGACAGTACCTTCTTCTTGCTCCTGGATGCCAGCGAAAAAAGGAGGGAGAGTGAACAATGCCTTCCTATGGTGTGATTGAGGGTGGGGAGACGTTACCTGCACTGTGTACAGGCCTCGCCTTTCTTCAATGCCTCTCTCCTGCGCATTTCTGCCAGCGGGGGTTCGTACAGGCAGTCGAGGTCACGACGTGAGGTATTGCATGGGCCGCATCTCGGTTGTTCGCCATCGCATTTCTGTGGAACGGAGAGGGTAAAGACAAGGCTGATAGGGGGCGAGGGAGACAAGGGGAACAAGACTGACGACTTTTCTTGATCTGTGTAAGCGTGGGGTGAGATCGAGCATAGGTGCCACCATTGTACAAGATAGAGACTAACCGACAAGATGTACATGTCTGCTTGGACGACAAGGTATTCTGCATGGAGGAGGTAAGAAGGGGATGCGAGGGGAAGGATGACAGCCGGCCTCATTTAGTGTCAGGTTCCGAGGGTAGGCTGCCCCCTATAAATGATTTACAACGCCGTTTGCTTCCGGCGGCCTTGCCACGAGTAGGAAAGTCGTGAATAAACCCTCAGCCCGTATCAAAACGAGGCCTTCCACCGGGCGGACTTGTCAGAATAGGATATCAAGTCAATCATATTCGTAATCAAAAATCTGTTTGGGATCATGGTCCGCCGCCCGATGCATCTGCCGATCCTGATGTGGGACCACTCATGAGAAGGAACTTGTCCAGTCTCTTCCGAAGCGGATGGTCGACTCGTATCCCACATGTTCGCAACGCAGTCGCCAGTCCCTCTGCCAGCCCACGTCTCTCCTCGTCCTCGCTCTCCAGCAACCATTTCACTGCCCGTGCGAGCCTCCCTTTTGGCAACGGTCGCTCTCCATTCACCTGTGGGGGTTTCTTCGGCCGTTTCTTCCCCTTTCCCTTGGGGACTGCCAAAAGAGGATCCAACACCTCCACCCGGAACCTTCGATATGCCAACGATGAGAGGGGAACCACCCGATCCACCTCGCTGGCCGCTTCCGCACTCGCCTCCGCCTGTGCTAGAACTTCTCGGGAATCCCCCTCTTCGTAGCCCCATCGTTTGAGTTCCTCCGCCCGTCGTTGTTTCAATTTCAGAGAAATTTGATCTCTCGCGTCGCCGTCTTTTATCATCTTCGCAACAACATCCAGCACGTCGTTAAGTCGCAACCATCCCTTGTCTTCGTCTACAGCCCGTTTGACAAAGTGACGGTTGACGTAATTGAGGAGTCTGTTGACGCTTTGTGCGCCAGCCGAGTAGCGATGGAAGCAGGGAACGAGGTAGTGAACCAGTGCGCTGTCATCCATAGGCGTGCCGAGGAACAGTTCCCGCGCAACAGATTCGTAATAGCCGTCCAGGCGTTCGTAGATGTCCATCCCACTCATCCACTTCTCGTTCTCTGCCTTGGACGAAGGCGACTTCTGCGAAGCTGGTCCAGAGCGAGTGGGCGCCACGCTCTCAGGCTGGGAGGTGAAGTAGTTGTACACAGCCGTGTGGATTCCCATGTGGTATTGTACGTCAATCGCAGGTGCCTTGTTGATGTTGTTCGTCGACGAGCGAACAATGTGATCCAGCGCCGGCTGGATGTAGTTCCACAGAGTAGTTATAGACGTGGCCGGGTTTGTGCTAGGTCCGGCAGCCAGAGTGAAGGAACTGATGGCGTCACTGCCTGGCACATAGGCAACACGCTTTGCTTTGTCTTCGGTCATGGAGCGTAGGGTTTCTGGAGAACAAGAGGGTAAACCGTGAGCCTGGAGTGGCCACCTCGTGCGAGGAGAGATAACATTTGGTCACGAACAGATGGTTCGCCCTGGTGGCAAGCAAACAGTTGAAAATGTCACTCCTTCCAAAAATGGAAATCATTCGCCATGCTCTTTGGGGTCCAATAAAGTTAATACAGACTAGAAATATTGTAGGTTTTCTACTTTCTACAAAAAAGCGGTGGCGGTCCGACTTAGCCCATCTTCACCATCAACAGGTACCGTGTGCGAATCTGCGCAGTGTCGTACACGATGTACTGTGACACGAGAAAGAACAGGTTCAGCCGCCCGGTTCGCTGTGTGCCGGGCATTTCAAAACGTGACGAACCTCATTATATTGCAGATAAGCACCGGGCGGGTTAACGTCCGCACACTTCCCTGTAGAAATTCACGACGGCACAGATCAGCATGCGACTGTGGCGAATCAGGAAATTATCCAAACCGTTGGGCATCAAACATCCCTTCAATTCGTCGTGTCCAAGGGCCTCGCCAGCATCCTTCCAATTTACTGGCTGCGTGCGCCCCACTCCCTTGGTGGCCCTACGTAAGGTGTGTAAGCTGAAGCGGTGGTGATGGAAGCAAAGAATGGTCCTACAGCTTTTTCGCCTTTTTGGCTTCCTTTTCAGCGTCGTAATGGGCGTCGGTCAGCTCGAGCCATGGCTTAACAGCTACTTCACAAAGCAACAACACCCCGACGTTTCCGCTCAGGCTGGAAGGAGAATCCCATCAAATGGGCCCGTGAGAAGGGTTTAATGGGCTTACTATGAGTGACAGTAGTTCGCGGACTAGAAGAGAAATGATTAATGACAGCCATTCAACGTGGCGGACCACAAACATGCCTTCGACATCATCTAGGAAAATAATCAATATTAATAATCAATATTATGCGGTAGTGACAGCGATGACCTACATCAGCAAAGTACACGCCCTTTCCGAACATGTAACCTGGATGGTCATAAGACCTATACACACCAGTCGACACTCAGAAAACTGACCAGTAACGGGAGCTAAACATCGGAGTCAGCGGTAGGAATCGAGCGCCGGTTGACATGATCTTCACCTTCAGGAGGAGCGATGCGCAACCCTTGCTTCAAAATACCAGCAAAATTTGTGGACCTCGAACCATGCCAGAGCAACATTCGATCCCCATCTCCCAATTTGCTGCACCCTGAAGAGGTATTCCAGGCTTTGGCTTCATCTTGTCTATATCTCGGTCAGATCCCAAGAGGCTGAAGTGGTAAGGAGGTATCACCTATCGACTCTGAACGCGCACTCGATCTGTGCGCTGAATGCATGGGTCATACCGTGGGTATCCCTGGCATATGCTTGTAAAGTTGCAAATTCGCTGCTGGTCCTGTCAATTGGGACCATGCTCGTGAGTTGGAGGGAGCGGAACTGTGCATCAAGTGGGTTTATGACATTCCCATCTGCATCCCTCGGTGCGGAATCAGAGATGAGTTTGGAGGCAAATCCCTGCAGGCGCACTTCTCAGGCTCAGTTCAAAATGTGCGGAACATATACATACCATATCTCCGAGTGCATCGACGAGATCTAGCTCCTATAGAATATTGAGACGTTGTGGTCACCGTCACACTATCCCCGGAGACGAACCTTCTTCAATACTTCCAAGGTGGTGATGGGAGGTGGTCGGCTGCGACCAAATGCATGAGGGATAATTCTGAGTAACGTACATCAGAGCTTCGCTCGAAAGGGGATAACAGAGACCCACGAGTAGTAGCGAGAGGTCAGTTCTTCGCATGCGGCCCTGAAGTTTGAGGGACCGTGAGTTCTGAGACTATCCGGCTGGCTAATGACCTCAGAAAGTTCTTTTAAGGCGGAAAACCCGGACAAGATTGTGGATTTAGCAAGCTTCCCTGTACACACTTCTGTCAACAAGGTATCTCGTGCAAAATGAAGAGTGGGACAAACCCAACGGGAGTTTATTGGCGTCATAGTTCATTTCGGACAGCGCACTCGAAATGATGCTGTGTTTACGGTGAGCTTCGGTACAATCGTGAACCAGAAGGTTAACAGGCTTACTCCGAGTTAAAGATGAGTTTGCAGAAGGTCTGGAGGTCAGGCTCAAGAGTTGGTTCTGGTATCTTGATCTCTTCATTGGGTTCCCCACAACCTTCTACTTCCTCTTCCTCGTCGTTCCCAAACGAACGTTCTGCAATCGCATTAAAAGCGAGTTATACGGAGGATGGTTGTACTTGGCCTACCAATCCACATGTATTTGCCTTGAGGCAGGTTGTCAGAAGGACGTGTATTGCAGGGTTCTCTGGGTCTTACCTGACTTAGCGGATATCATTGCTCGGCGGTCCTCCCAGTTCGTGGCCGTCTTTGATTTGAACTGCTTCTTGAACTCAGAAACAGCGGTGGTGGCCGCAAATGGACCCTAAAGAGAATCATCGTAAGGAGCGGTTTCGGAGACAATGAAGAGGCCCCTAACCTTGCGCTGGGACGAACCGATCTCTCCGACACGGCCCCAACGGGTGAGTAACACACATGAAGAGTCGTTACCAATAGGGTGCAAAAGCTGCAACACGTAAAATCTGCGACGGTAAACGTTGGCTCGACTGGGAATATTAGGATCACGTACTTGTTCGCGTTCTTGGACAGATCGGTTTGGTTGAGAGTGGCATCCCAGACCTCTCCATCACTGACGTGCACTTGATGGGTGGCTGTAGTCGTTCTGGCATTAGTTGTCGGCGGGTTGAATAGACGCGGTCGGACACTGACCAACCATCCCGGAATGAGGATCAACCGGAGCTGCACCGCGCCGGAGCACAGTTATCTCGAGGTGAAGGTCAGCTGGTGCGAACCACTGGCATAATGGTAATGTTACCATTTTCCTGTCATCTTCCGTGTCTACGTCCATATCGTCTTCTTCCTCGTCTTCGTCAACAGTCGCAGTTTTCGGCTTTTTGGATACAGGGGTTTCATCCTCCTCGTCGTCAGCATCTGCCTTGGTACGTTTGGACCTGGTTTTGCTAGCTGGCCGAGTGGTCTTCGACGGGGGTTTGGAATTTGTAGCGGCCCTAGCTTTCGTCTTGGATGCGGGTTTGGAAGAGGTTGCCCCGTCGGCTGTCGAATCTGAGTTTGCTGCCATTACTATCGCCTGGGAGGCGACTCTAGCACTCGACCTGACCGTTCTGGTGGTTGGAGGATCCGATGTCGCATTAGAGTTGGTGTTGGCAGGCGTAGCCTTCTTCTTGGGGGGCATGATTGCGGTTGGGTTGGTCGGAGTTGTCGTCGGGTGAGCGCGAGGTGATATCGATTCTGGGCACGACCAACCAGGTTTCAAACTACCGTTGCCTTTATACAGGGCACATCTCATTAAAACCTCTGTACGAGTCAGTCTGTCCAGACACGACGCGTCCACGCTCAACAGAGCATGACTCAGTCTCGTGCTGGGAATCCGCTCAGCTCAGTCATCACGGGGATCCCCAAAAAGGGGCCTTTGATTCTTACGTAACCGCCCTCCAGAAATCACATCCTAACTCTTCGCAAACGTCACATCCCCGCATCAATGCGCGCCTCTCATGATCGAGGCCTCGAAAGCCGTCACATCTGGCAGTGGGTGGCGACTGAAATCCTCTCCGGAGTGGTTTCCGATTCCTCTTAAATCATCGTTCGTCTCTCCTCCCAATCTTTCCCCCGTTCCCCTACATCGGCTTCCCGCATCTCCCAGTTTCATCAGTCCAGTCCCCTGACAAGTATTTCCACCCCCATGGATCAATCACCATTGATGCACGCGAGGAATATCATGAGTACTGGTATGTTTCCATCGACGTAACCAATTTCAAAAGGCCAAAGCTGACCAGACACGGTGCACAAGGCCAAAGCACCACGACCCAAAGCAAAGAGCGGACTATCGACTTCGGTAGTCTGACTTTTTGCCCTGAGCCACTCGTCCCGCTTCCAGGTGATCCATGGCCGACCTTCGACGTCGTTGAAGCTTTCACTTATGAGAACGATCCGCGCCTCGCACCGAGTATCGTGACAAAGATCCCGGCACCAGTTGTAAATGCTACCCCTGCCGAGTTACCTACTCCCTCGCCACAAAAAAGCTGCCGCCGGGCTGAGCCACTCGATCAACAATCACCACCCACCACTCAAAAGAAGTCGTCTAAGTCTTCAGCTGCCTCAGAAAAGCCTGGAGCTAAACGCATTCCACGCCCTCGAAACGCGTTCATGATCTATCGGTCCACCGTCTGGGCGCAAGAGAAGATCCCGACGGGCATTGAACGCGATCATCGCCATATCTCTCGCATCATCGGCCATTGCTGGAACAGCTTACCGGAGGAAGAGAAACGAATCTGGAGGGCCAGAGCGGAGGAAGAGAAACAGGAGCACCTGAGGAAGTACCCAGGCTACCGTTACTCTCCCATCACCAGAACCGACAAGCCCATCAAGCGTAACGTGAATAGGAACGGCGAGAAGGATAAACAGAGATGTAAAAAGGTCGCAGAGCTGTTGCTTTCTGGGACCGAGGGGTCTGCCCTCGAGATCGCGGTGAAGGAACTCGATGCCAGTAATGCGGGCTATTCCTCGGCTTTGGCCCAGAACTCACCGACTTCACCAACTTCGAGTCAAAGTCCTATCACTCCCCTGTTCAGCTCGAAACCCCTCTACCGTGATGAGGCGCAGGATTCCTCGAAATTTCTCCCACCTCAGAAGAACCTGTCCCCTGGGCTTCCCACATTCTCGCTGTCGATGCTCACCCCTCCCGACGTGAGTTTCGAGGTTTCAAACGAATAGTGACTTGTACTTACGAGGCCGATTCTAGGGTATCTCACCACTACCAATGATTCCAGTCAGCTCTTGGGACAGTTCGCAATACCAGTATCCAATATACCAATATGACCGGCCATACTCCAGCATGCCCGATTACCTTGCTTCCCCAGAGACGACTCCGATATCTCTCGGCGGTGGCCAAGATTCATTCGGTCCAACAACCGGATGGGGAGATTATCCGTTGGGCATTCTTTCCCCGCACGATGACCTGTATTATGCATGATTTCCCGGGAGGGGATCCTGCCGCACCGTACGAGGATAAGGAAATAAGCTCAAGACCAATCACATCCCCAAACCTCGAACCCCCCCCCAAATCAGCCTTCTGACTTATTACCATAACTATGCTTGTGCCTTTACTCACCTTGTTGTACAATATGTTCTTATACTTCGCCTCCCGATTCGTCTGTTTCTTTGTCTCTGCCGTCATCCCTAATAATACCATTGTTAAATGCCGCTCCGTCTAAAGCACCGATGGCTCGTCTTCCTGTAACCTGATGCCGCAGTGTAATGAAGATATGTTTGAGTTCCAAACTGTGTGGTCGTAAGAAGGGGAAGGGACTCTCACTTGCTTTTTGGTCCGGGCCGAGCGCTTCAAGCAGCGCCACTGTTGAGATCTGATATCTGATCTGAAACCCTAAGACCACAAAGGATACAATGACAAGAGAAGGGGACAAAACCGATCGCAAGAAGTACACGAATGGTGTTGCTGGTATAAGAAGTGTACATACGTGCGGAGAGAGATTCCACTCGGAAGAGAATTATGGAGGAGGGGAGGTTAAGTACCGGAACAGTGAGCAGGGACTAAGATGAGAAAAAGAATTCAACAAGTCGTGGACCATCGGTCATGAATGTACGCGGAGAATATATTAGAACGAGGTAATCAGGGCCTAAATTATGCCAATCACAATTGTTGCTCTGAGGCTGACCAACTTTCCTGCACCGGCGTCGACGAGACCGATAGAGATAGGCTGTCCATCGTCACCGAGCTCCAAGAACTCTTCGGTCCTCAGTGTAGAGCTCTTCCAGCCCCAACTCTGAGAAATGGCAAAAGTGTCCGGGCCACTCGAGAACCTCGTGACCGACGCTCCTGTTGCGCTTGCGCACGAGATCGAGAAATAGGCAGAAATGGCCGAGCGAGGATCTCTGTATGGCTGGGTAGGTTGATTAACTGGGCTCGTGGTTCGATTCCCAGGCGTCGGGGAGCTGGATGTTGGAGATCCGGGCTGAACAAAGACGGGCGTGGTGCTCCTGGCACCTCCAAGGGTAAGTGTAGACGTGCTGGCTGTTATAGGGACCCTGTAAGGATCAGTAGACTCCGTGGAGTCGCTGAACGAGTTCGAATGAGGGAGGAACGATGGGGTTCTAGGGAGTTCAGATCGCCTTGGACTGGGGACGGAGAACGGCGGTAAAGGGTCGATGTGGGATTGCCGGTGAAGATACACGCCAAGCTGAACACCCTTTTTGCGTATAACTTGCACATAAGCGTTGTATAAACTCCCCGCGTACCAGATGGTATGAGAGTGCATCCTGGTTTTCTCCTTCAAGCAGTCCACGTCCCAAAATTCGACCGCAAAACGGATGGGAGGGAAAGAAGACCACCTCCGTCTCGATTCCGGATCGAAGTGGGTGATCGTGGCCGCATTTTGAGGCGGTGGAAGGACTCCGAAAAAGTTGGTTTCGGATGTTTTGGCTGGGGTGGCCTTCTTGTTATCGTCATGCGGGAGACCGGTGAAAAGTTGGTCCATGGTAGCGTTCTCCAGACCCGTGGCATCACCAATGCGTTCTGAGGAATCAGAAGCTACTACCCAACACGGCGTTTGGGGAACGAAGGCGGCGTCAGGTGGAAGAGCGACTTCCGAGGTGGAGCGTGTTATCCCCAGCTCTTTATCGCGTATAGCCGACCCGACTTTAAGCCTGAGCTCTGACTGCTTCCAATGGGAGTCGTGCAAACGGTTCGTGCTCACATAGGGATGGCCAGTAGTGGGGGAAACATCGTGAGAGATGAGCATCAGATCCTCAGTGGACTAGAAAAAAAATCGGTCAGGGTTCCGGCTGGCTGTATGTAAACCGACGAACCATGTGCATGAAGTGGATGCCGTTCTCGAAGAGTTCATCAAACTCCTTCTCCTCCTCTTTATCGATTCCGTCCCTTCGTCTGAGTTCCAAGACCGCTTTTGCCATCTCATACCGCTCACGCTCCCCCCTGACAAACAGCAAATCGGATGACATAATAGCTCTGGCCCAGCGAGCATCAAGACCACCCCTACTCCAGATCAAGGGCGTGGGTGAGCAAGCCCCGGGGGACAGGGCGGTGGAGAATGCACTACAAGGGCCCTTCTTAAGAGGAGATCCAGAGATGACACTGGGGGTAAATGATTGCTCCTCGTGGGTGAGCATATCGTAGCCCCACCTAGTCAGCCAACAAGCAGCAGCCTCGCCGACCTTATCTGAGACACCTCCGTAGAAGAAAGGACGCTCATCAGGGGATTCTTCTTCACAATCTTCATCGTCAACGGCCTCGGCGGGATCTTCCTTCCTCGTCTCATCCTCCTCCATGAGGAGGTAGGAGAGCTTACTTGAGATAGAAGCGACATCTGCTGCGCCCGGCTTGGCAATTTCCGCAAGGTGCTCCAGTCCGACGGCAGCCTCGGGTGCATTCTCCTCTTCGGGACCAATGCCTTTCCCGATAGCAAAGTTGAGGTAACGAATCACAGTAGTGGGGCCGACTGTGGTGAGGATGTGCCTGAGTGACTGTCCGGCAACTGAGGGGATAGACAGATAGTTGGCGGTTGTGAGTAAAGATAACAGAAAGCGAGGAGTCGCGGGATGGCGACCAGGCGGTGTGGAATCGGGTTCCGCATAATTAGGAAAGGAGCGGGTGAGTGGGTACAATGGGGTCGGTATTAGGGTTGGGGGGACATGTAGCTGCGGTCCTCCGCCATAAAGACGAGATATACAGATCCTTTGTGCATCATGAGTGGGTGCATGGCGAACATCTGAAATCCTGGACTCACTCGAATGCTGTGATGGGAGGTAACAGAAGGTCAATAACAACCCGCCTTGCACGAGCTGATCAGACACACCTGGCCTTGTAATGCCCGGATCTGAGAAGTGGATGTGAATCGGTTCAGGGCCGCCACAGTGTGATGGTCTCTGGCGGAAACGTGATTCCGAGAATCCCGCGGTAAAGAGGGATCGGAAGAATTCCTGTGGGCCGGTTCAGCACGACAACAGGAATGAAATGGGTGAACAAGGCTCACAGCTTGGATTAGCACGACCCTGTGCAGTTTATATACAGCGTGCCAGGAGCCAGAGATGTGGAGGGCGACATCTGCAGTACTGCCCTCGAGGAACGAGGCGTAGAGATGATCCTGCAAATTCCTGGGGGAATGGGCGGTCATCGCGTCAGGGGTGCACGGGGAGTAGATGAGGGGAAGAGGGCAAGGGCAACGAGTCTATTTCTCAAGACGGCTAGAGTGGGTGGTCAGCCAAGGAGAACAAGCTACAATCGGCCATCAACCTCTCCTCCGCTCCCCATGGAATACGCACAGGGCAATCCACAAAATCCTCGCTTCTCCGTTCTCTCATCCTCCTCCCTCTCCTCCGCCGAGCACCTTTCGCCAAACTCAAGCAGGTTCTCTCTTCCAAACACACCCTCAATCAATACAACCCTCGGCACCCCGCGGCCAAATCTCCGGCCCAATATCTACGACAGGCATCTCAACAAGACGCGTGCCGCAGAGGTCTCTGCATCTTCTTTCGCCTACCTCTTCTCCGAAGTCGTCCAATACACTCAGAAGAGGGTGAGCGGGATCAATGACCTCGAACGGAGGTAAGCTCCTTGCTTCTCGATTTGTATCCCGGGACTTATCGACTCAATTATATAGGCTAAACACACTAGGATACAGGATTGGGATGAGGGTTCTTGAGCTAAACGTGTGGAGGACAGAGTCCACTTCGAAGGCTCCGAAACGAGAGATAAAATTCCTCCCTGCCCTCATGTTCATTCACACCCAGGTATGGAGGGCTGTGTTTGGGAAACCTGCCGATGCCATCGAGAAGAGCGTTGAGAACGACGATGAGTGTATGTTTTTGACCCCTTGGTTATCCAGCACCGTGTAATTGAACGTCCACAGACATGATCGTCGACAATGACCCTCCGATAACGCGAAACATATCTATTCCACGAGACATGAGTCAGCTCAGTTGTTCCTCCTTCACCGCTGGCATTGTAGAAGCAGTACTGGATGGACTCGGATTCGTATGTCACTAGCTTCTCTTCACAAGTGCATCCCTAACCCAGTAAATGCAGCCCGCCAGAGTAACCGCCCACAACACACCCAGCGATACATATCCCGGAAGGACAACGATACTGATAAAACTTGAGAGATCTGTAATAGAACGAGAAGAACTACTCAAATAAACTTGCCTTTCGTCCGCGGCTAACTCCGGACTGACGTTCCTTTCCCCCCTTATCTCATCCGAATGGTCGACATCAACGGAGTCCGCATCGAACCTCCCATCGTAAACACATCATGTGCGTGGGCCTCCGAACTTGCTCAACTCGAGGAGTTGTACAGCTCTCCCTACATCGGCGCCGTTACTACCCGAACGGCAACCTCGAGCGGGTTTGCCGAAGATTCATCTCATGCGGTGCGTGACTTGCCTTAATCGCGGATATTATTTTTACCAACCGTTTCCTAGGTAGTTTTTGGGAGCACATCAGCTTCGACTTTGAACTCGTTCGGTTATTCACCTCACCCACTATCCAGTTACATCGAGTGGACACACGCCATCCTCTCCCGCGGTGTCAATTCCAAACCATTCATCATAAGCATTACGTCGAACTCCGCCACCGAACTGGCACAGATGGTTGAGGACATACAGAAGCTTCGCCAAAAGCTAGGGGACGACATTGAAGACATGCCCTCCAGGATCGCCGTAGAGCTCAACACCAGCTGTCCAAACATCAGAGGAAAACCTCCCCCTGCCTATTCTTTCGCCACCATCCTTCCAATCCTCGAGGTCCTAACCCAGGCTTATCAGGTGGATAGGACCCTCACAATTGGATTAAAACTGGCACCTTATGTCGCATCGTTCCAGTTTGAAGAAGTTGTCAAATATGTCGCCTCGTTCTCATACGTACTGGAAGATGGGGATCGCGTGAACCCGTTCTCTTTCTTCACATGCACGAACACGGTTGGGAACAGCGTTCTGTTTGCCCACCAGACCACGTCCTCGCTTGCTGCGGGAGCTAGGACGGATGGGTACGCATTGGGACCTGTTCTTGGCGGATTGGCCGGGGAACCAATCCATGCACTCTCCCTCGGAAACGTGTTTTCATTTTCCAAGTTGCTGGAGAGTCACGAGGATCAGGCAATACAGGGGATAAAGTTGATTGGAGTTGGTGGTGTGGTGGATAAAGAGGGGGTAGAGAGGATGAAAAAGGTCGGCGCTGCTATTGTTGGGTGTGCAACTTTGTTGGGTAGGGAAGGCGTCAAGGGTTTTGAGAAGCTGGCAGAGTCTGTCTGCCAGGACCAGACTGGGGCTCAGAATTAAACCTCACTCTTTGCTGCCTTCGATATCTTGCATCTTCTCTGCATTCATAGCGACCAAACAGCTTCGACTGATTCCCGTATGTCCGATTTACCTGCGGTTCCCCCACGACAGCGACGGCGGAGACCACCTCACAGACAATTAGAATTCCTCCAAGAACCCTCGGAAAGAGGCGAGAATGGCCGCTTGACCGATGTACCCCAAACCGCGTTTGATTCTAGCCCATTGCTTCCGCCAACACTGCTCTTACGAACCCGTGCTGCATCACACATTCATGCGCAATAATGACTCAACAAACCATCCTACCCGAGGGGAAGTTTTGATCTTCGGTAGAACGTCTCAATTTAGTAGGCAGTAGAGGTAGTCCTGGAGAGGTCGAGGACTTAGGCGGCGGCTGTCAGAGCTTATGGTTTGTCCTGGGCTCGGGACGAATCACTCGGGAGAAAGTATTGACATTAGAATACTGCCAAGGAAAATCTATGGCCTTGCTTTGATATTGCTCACGATCAAACTCTGTCGGTGTGCGAGGTTTGTCAGTGGGGTCAGGTGAGATACTTCAAGTCCATACCTTGTAGGCCTGCACGTCGCCTCTGAATTTGTCCACCTTTCCGTCTACACACACCCACAACTGAAGGGATGTGAGACAGAGACAGTCACCGGATAAACCAGAGCCAGCACACCTCGTTTGCAACAGACGTGATAAATCTCTCATCGTGAGATATTAATATTACTCCGCCGTTCCATAGTTTCAGCGCATTCATCAGTGCATCCAAACCCTAGAAGACGCGAGGATCGACGGAAAGCGGTTAACTCACGTCTGATAGCCCACAGAATACAGCGAGGCGGAGATCCGGAGAACTAACCTCGATATCCAAGTGGTTAGTCGGCTGCGCGGCAGCGGGGTAAGCGGCGAACCCAGAGCAAAGAGGTGCCATTCGTGAAACACATACCTCGTCCAGTAGCAGAACGTGCGGCTTTTGCATGGATAGGACGGCGAACGCTACACGAGACTTTTGGCCTCCAGAAAGGGTGGCTATGACCTGCAAACCAGTCATTCCTGTAATTTGGAAGTTGCCCAGATGTGAGCGGTATTCCTGCTCGGTCTTCCCAGGGAACTTGGAGGCGAGGAATTGAACCGGGGACATCGTCGGGATTAAGTTGTCCACATGATGTTGGGCGAAGTATCCACTGCCGGAGAATCAATGTCGCTGTAGAGTGGTAACACAGGATCCACGCACATCCGCAGTCGCCCGTTCGAGTTTACGTCACCCGACATTTGTCTAAGTTCTCCGGTCAGAAGTTTAATCCTGTCCAATCAGATCAGCAATCGCCATGGACACGGCCAGCTTGAAATATACAGCGTCGATTTTCCAGCACCATTGGCTCCAACGATGGCAATCCGAGAGTCCAGCCCTACATCGATGTTTATGCCTTTGAGAAGGAGTTTCTCTGGACTGTACCCGAATGAGACTTCGTTCAGTTGCAGTATTGGTGGGGAGATCTTCTCGGTCTCTGGGAATCTTTTTTCCTCGTCACAAAATGGAGTGACAACCAACTGTCCACGAACCTGAAGGTCTCAGATTCCTCCGCTTCTGGTGGCTCCAGCTCGGGCAACTGTCTCACACAATCAGCCCGACAGTCGGTATCCATGAATATGGGGTGAGATGCTACCTTCTCTAGTATCTTGATCCGGGACTGAGCCTGCGCGGCTAACGTCGAGTTCGGCCGTCAGTAAACCCCGGCATCGAAATCAGTCATGAACAATCGTACCCCTATTTGCGTTATACCTCCACCGATCAATGAAGGCTTGGAGATGTTTTCTGTATTCCATCTGCGCCTCGTACTCTTTCCGGAGGTTGAGATCTCTTTCCGATTTGGTTGAATAGAATTGTGTGAAGTTCCTAACAATTACTCCATCAGAAAATTAGGGGACGCCGACAGATGACCGTATTGTGTCTTGCGTCAAACGTCAAGACATGGATGAATATAGGGATGTGACATGTCTTCATGACACGGGGGCGACAGATATGATCATGGATGGGAAGATAGGACTTACCCCTTGTAGTAGTCCAGGCGAGCAGAGTGCTGATGGATGATGTCCGTTGCCACGGCGTCTCTGGAGGCGGACTGTTGTACCTGTGATAATGAATGGCTTGTATACACACTCACAAGAATGCACGATCGTGAGACCTGGAGGGCGGACGGTTCAATGATGCTGATCGCGTCAATAGATCGTTCCACGTACACAACTAAGAGGGTTCCCTGCCATGTTTGAAGGTAGTCCTCCAGCCATGCGAGGGCGTTGAGGTCAACTATTGGATGTGTAAAACACGATAATACTTCAATCATAATGTAAAAAAGGCGCACTGTGGTTAGAAGGCTCGTCAAGCAGAAGCAATGATGGCTTCAAGACGGATCAACCCTCGCATCGCGACATGATTACGAAGACCAACCTTGACGAAAAGCGCTCGAGCAAGAGCAAGACGCATCCTAGCACTCGGTCAGACAATGTGAATGCGGGAATCGTGAGGGCGCATGTACCTCCAGCCACCGCTGAAGGATCTAGTCTGACGTTTTTGGTCCTCTTCGCTGAATCCCAGACCTGTTGATGGGGAGAGTCGTGCTTGAGTTACCAGTGAAGCGTTCTGAAATACATACCAGCCAACAGAGCAGCCGCTCGAGCAGGGCCACTCTCCGCTTCCATCTCTGCTAACCTGGCGTGGACCTCAGCTAATCTCAGAGAGGCTTCTTCTCTGGCATCGACGAAGCGTTTATCATCCCCCTCGGCTTCGAGCTCGGTGAGCCTCGCGTTCAAGGCAACTTCTTCCTGAAGCAGATGGTCACGCCAGACATCAGCCTTCAGCACAGAATCCAAAGCAATGGTATCGTCTCCAACGATCTGGTGGATCGAGTGAGCGGACCGCAGGAGTCAGACTGATGATTTTCACCTCCTGTTCGACGAATAGAATCGTGATATGGGGAGGGATGGGGACCTCGCGCATGGCAATGTGGCGGAGAAGGGTGGATTTACCGACACCTTAATTAATGGGAGTGAGGTTGTAAAGGAATTCTGCAGAGATTAAACTTACCGTTACGACCTATGAGGCCGTACCTTCGACCATAGGCAAGGGTAAGGTTTGCCCCCGAACTATTGGCGGAGTTGAGTGTTTCGTAAGGGCTTGGGTGGTAACCTGATCTACTCACAGGATCCGGTTTGAGGCGAAGTTGACCTCCAGATTTGTGAGGTGTATGTCTTTGCTTTTGTTCTTAGAAGTGGCAGCAGCTTCGAGCGGATTGATCTGAGGGTCATCAGTTGAGGGAGTAGACCTCGGTACACCGCGCTTGCCTTCATGAACATCTCCTCGTACGATTGCTACGGCAATCTCATCAGGGAAAGGTTCGCATATGCAGCAAAACATCTCATCACCTGCTTTCTCGCCTGATCCAACAGTTTGGAGCCCTCGTACAGGTCTCTCTTGGAGCGTTTTTCGATTTTAGCCCTCAATTTGGCCTCTTGCTTCTCCAGTTTCTTAATATCGACACGGGAAGCTCTACAAAATGATTACCACAAAGTTAAGAGTCTGTATACGTTGCAGGAAGTTCTTACTTTCCCTTGTTTATGCTCTCAAGATCAACGCCTTGGCTCATGGCGATGGTACCGGACATGGCAGTAGTCTTGCCGATCTCCATAGCTCTGTCGAGCTTGGTAAGGCCGGTACCACGGCTTATTTGAGATGCCCGGGCAGTCAGGAGGTCCTCAAGCATATCGGCGAGTTTTGTCATAAGGGCTTCCAAGATCTTTGTGTTATGGCCAGCAACAGACTCGAGGATGAGCCTGGCGATCCGGAGGATGTCCTCATCCTCGCCGGCATCGTCCAAAAGATAGCCGGCCAGATACTGGACGACGACCTCCTCGGCTCCAGGGAAGCTGGTGCGGATCTCCTCCGCGATGTCTTCGGGAGTGACCATGGCCGGGATGAAATGAGAGCGCAAGACAGATCAAGCCGGGAAATTCACACGATCGGAACGCCTTCCTTTTCGGGTGGGATGTGCGATGGTGCGATGGAGCTGGGGGGTGTCTGCGAGGCGGGAATGGGGGTCGGTTGTGTGTGGGCTTGGAGACGGAGGTTGGGCACGGGGCGACGCGGTATTACTGGTTCCACCGTACCGGATGCTGCACGATATTCGATGGGCAGCCGCGGCCCGGCCGTTCTTTTTGTTTGTGCTTATTCGTAAGGCCCGAGGCCCATGTCGGGTATGCGCTGGCAGAATTTCGAGCCGTAGGAGAAAATAAGAAAGAGTTTTTGGGAAATATGCGGGGAGCTGTGTGACAGTGACCGGTTGCATTCCGCAGACTTTCCTTCCCTTGCACCGTTGGATGGCCCAGTCGGCGACGACGACGACGAAGACGAAGACGACGGCCATCCCTGTTTAAAGCGTCGAGCCATCCCCTCCCATTACTCGGACACCTCGCCTGGTGGGTTTCTTCTCTTTTGCCTCTCATCTCCGCTCTGCCACCTTTCCACCACAACTTTCCTCCTTCAAGGTCGTGACCACTCCTCGCTTTTGCCTCCAGTTTCGCGTATGTTCTTGTCTCGGCCCCGCTGATACCTTCTCGCCCCCCAGTCCATGGCTGTTCTCGCTGCCCAAGACTGGCATCTTCCATCACCTTCGCAAGCTATGGATTCCCCTACGGCCGCTAATCAACCCTCTTCCAGGCAGCAGCACACCCCTTCCCCAAATTCCGTCAACCATTCCTCCACGATGGCCCAGCAGTCCGGCCAGCAGCTCCCGCTCCACCTCCAACAGCAACCGTATCCCTACCCGGTACAACAGCAGCAGGCAAGCTGGTCCCCCGCCAACGCTCCCTATTATCCTGGCTTCTATCAAAATACTCCTCCCCACTCCCCCTACATGCATCAAGGTCATCAGCCCCAGATGAGTCCTAATCCGTTCTATGACGCCGCCAACAACCAGTTCGCGCAGTGGGCATACCAGCAGATGATGTTCAACGCCCAGCAAAACCACCAGATCCCAATGTATGGCCAGCATCCCGCTAATTCGGGCTCCCAGCGCGGCAGGTCAGGAAGCAACGGCACCCAACAGGAGTTCTATCCCGCGAACAACGTCTTCAACCCGTTCCCAAGTGGAACACCTCCACCTCCCCATCCACCTCCCGGCAACAACGGATATCCCAGAAACGTAACCGGTGACCCCAACCAGCCGTACGGAGGCTTCCACCCTTATCGCCGGCCGAATCGCCAACAGAGTCAGGATGCTCCCCCGCCGCCTCAACTCGATTGGAGATCAAACCCAGGTGCGGCTCCAGTTTTCCAGCCTCCGTACGCTCGAAACGATGCATCCTCTTCGTCTACATCCGTCAATTCCTCCTCCAGTCAGAGTTCTCGTCGCCGGAAAGATAGTCAAGGATCGACCGTCGGCGTTCAGAACGGCACAAACCCCTCACATCCATCGAGATCTACTCCGACGAACACTCCGATGCGGCCGAGTAACAATACACCCGGATCTTCATCTCCGACTAACCAACGGCCCCACAACCGACACCCTTCTGCCTCATCTACAACGTCGTCCGTTGCCGCTCGACCGAACGGTTCCACATCGTCTACGAGTGCTACTCCGAACAACGCTACCACTTCGACACCTTCAACCGCTGTCCCACGGCCCGCTAAACCGTCCCCATTGTCTCAAGGGAACTACACCGTGGCGGAGAAGCGCATCTCGCGGGACGATAGCGACCTTGGCAAGGTGCTCGACTCCACACCTGGTGGTTCTCGTAGTGGTTTCAAAAGTCGCTTTCGGCGAGCCCTGTCCTTCAATGCCCTCCAGGAGGAGGCAGAAACGCCATCCAAGGGGAAGGCTCCCCAGACTCATCCGGAAACACCTGTTAAGCCTGAGGCAATTGGATCACTTCATGATTCCCCGGACACTGCTTCGTCAACCCTCCCGAAGAAGACCCGCAAGCCTTTGTTCAACTCGAAGTTGAACGCATCTACCGACAACATATCGTTGTCGTCAACAATGTCTTCTGCATCAATGGTGATCCGAAAGCTCGGGAACATCGGCAAGCTTACGCGGCGGAATTCTCTGGCTGGAATTACTTCCCTGTTCAAGGATAAAAAGGACAAAGAGGATGGGGAAGGTGGTTCGAAAAAGGGGGGTAAGAAAAGCGCCAAGGCCGAAGCATCACAAGCCAGCGTATCTCTTGCTACCGCAGAACTGGATCGTCCGGAGTGGAGTCCCGAGTTGAACGGGCTTACCCCTGCCGCAAGGCTAGCCCGACAACATACCTTAAAGAGCAACGCCGAGGCTGCTGAGCGAGCCAAAGTCGAAGCTCAAAAGAACACGACTACCACCCCACCAACTCGGGAGAAGAATTCCAGCAATCGCCAGGGAGATCTTACGAACGGTCCTGTTTTGCAAGGCGGTACACGACCTGCTGACGAGGACTCGGATAGTGATGACGACAAATTTACCGGTCCCAGTAACAACCGTGTCAGCCAAGATTCGCTTGATGGCTGGGATGATAATGAAGATTGGGGCGAAGGTGAAGACGACGAAGAGATCACCATTCGAGGTGGCGTCGACAGCATCGATCTGAACCGCGATGGTGATATGGAGCCCTGGGCCATTGGTCTGCGAAGGAGTATCGAGAAGACGAGAGTTCCCGCGAAGGGCATCCTGAAACGTATGAGCATTTATCATGTTCATTGCGCCATCATTGACCAATCCTTCATCTAGCACCCACACCCGTGGTTGAGCCACCAGGACCCGCATTCACTGCCAGGGCCAGGTCAAACTCGTATAATTCCGTCCCCACGCACACCACAGAGATCGGGCCCCTTGCACGCATCCCATCATCCGATCCGGATCACATCGATGGTCTGCACCATCCCCATCCCCAACAACCCTCCCCTTCCTCCGTCATCCCGTCCATCCCCCCGCTATCGTTCATGTCGGACTCGGCAACCGACTCTTCGGACTCAAACCCATCGCCACAAACGGAGAAGTCGATCTTCAGCCACTCCAACTCGTCTGCCCCGGTCTTATCTGCTGTGTTCTCTCCGAACCCCCCGACTTTGGCTCATCGTTCGGCTACTGCTCCTGCGAAACGCCTCACCTTCGCACCGGACCTTTCGGTGTACGACACTTTCCCCCCATCCGTGTATGATCGCCGCAGTGAGCCCGCTACGTGGAGCCGGTTAACGCCTGCACTGGCACAGAGGATCAAGGAGGAGCTGAACTCATACAAAATGGAAGAGATGGAGGTTCACGCCGCCAGTCGGATACAGTACGTGATGTTTACGATCTTTCATTCGGAACAGGAAGCTTATGGTCACTCCAGCACCCAGTTTTTCGTGTAAGACACTCGACTATGGTATATACAGGTCACAGGTTCAACGGTACAACGGACTTCCTTTCTTTTCATCATCACACTCACTCCCACTGCCTGCTCTCACTCCTATACTAAGCAATGCCCTTCTTTTCCCCCATCTTTCCATCGGTTGTAGTCTCGCATAACACCCCTTCACCCCCACTTTTTCTCATTCACCTCCATTTCTTCCACGCCCATGCTTTAGAATCGCGCCATTCTCCTTCCCCTTCCTTTTTGCCACGGAGATTCAGACATCAGATCTCATCCGGAAAGCTTGGGTTCCTTCTCTCGTTTCTAATTTTGACCTTTTCTTTATTGACCCACTTATAACGCACCCATATAACACATGTCATACTTCAGAATTCTTATACCCTCGTTCGTCTCTTGGCCCACTTCATAAGTATAACAAGCATGACTCATGGACGCTTTCCCTACACTCAGCCTGCGTTTGTGGTTTCTTGTTAATCGAGGGGTTGTCTGTGAAATGTATTTTAAGAACTCGTTTTGCGCTTTTTCTTTTTTTTGGTCGCGTGTCGATATCTCCCTCTCGTTCCTAGTTCCGGTCGGAACAGCCTCATCCAACTTGTAGGTCCCCCTGTCCCTGGAGGCTTGATCATCGATCGTATGTTCGAAGGTGGGAGGTTTGATGAGCACCTGGAGGGATGGCGTGGACCCCAGTCGGGATGCGAATCATATCGTCTGATGATCCCGTTGTCGGATTCCGTGGATCATTACACCTACGTGTTCCTATTTCGTTTTCTTGTACGAGATCCGCTTTATGTATGTAATAGGTGAAAAACCACTTGGTGTTGGAGTTGCGGTCCTCGTGTTGTTGTAGGTTCCCACACAGACTAGACAAAAGGTTTGGGTGAGGCCTCGAGGGGCCAGCAAGATCATTAAGAAATCTAATCCGATCTTGACTTCTACAGAACCGTAAGCGAACGCCTGGGAGGAGATACAAATGTAACATACAAACTCGACCTCAAGAGTCGTTAGAGACCGGACGATAGCCCCCATGCTTCTCTCCTTCAATACTGTTCTTCCAATCCCTGTACCCTGCCCAAACCGCTAATCCGAATGCGAGGACGCATGCCCAAGTTGTCAGCTTGAGGCTCCAAATATAACATTCCGCGCCGTCCATGCACCGGGCATGGATCGGTGTGTCAGGAGATATCGTCGGCGGAAGGCCAGTTTCTCCGGAATGCGAGGTGTGCCTATCGAGGTTCCTTCCGAAAGCCATGGAGAAAAGGTTCCCCCCGATTATTGGGGAGACGGCGACTAATCCCCAGTTCTCAGAAAAGTGAGCTGTCGGGTTGGAAAAGTTAGGATTGGTGGAAAGGTTGGTGATCCAGGACGCACACATTCCAAACCAGTCAATGGTAATCGTCGGGAACAGTCCAAACAAGGCACCGTATGAAAAGCCAACCAATAAACTGGCTTTCCAGAGTTCTCTTACGTCCACGATGGACATGGCTACAAGCTGAGAGATGAAAAACAGCATCGCAACGAGAGAAATGCAATATGCCCGGCGTACGCCTATCCGGTTCTTGACGAAATCCGTGAATATACCTACGTATATCAGCATCCCGCTATTCCATCCCCAGAAATACTAGACGGACCCACCGATAGATATCCTTCCAGCACAGTTCATCACGCTGACAGCGGAGACTTGGAGCGTTTGGAACTTGAAACTCTCGACTTCGTCGTACACTGGGTTTTTTTTGGCGTAGAGGGACTGGGCGACCAATCCCGCATTGTTGATCCCTGGGTAAGTCAATCAGCTCTCGATCGAGTCAATCAAACCTGACGATTTACACATTAGACCAACGCCACTCACTGGGACACGTCAATACCTGATTCGTGTACGTGTATTTGGTGACTCACAGAGTGATGTGATGGAGAATAACAGCCAGAATTCGAGGTTCGTGAGCAACTCCTTACCGCTGATATCGGGTATCCCGTTCTCCGAAAGGACAGTGGTGCCCAATTCTCCACAACTCGTTAGACTCACAGTTCGCGTGTGCTTTCTCGGGGATTGAACGTAAGTCTCGTCGTAGTCGAACTCATCGTCTGCATTGTCTGGTAACAACTGTGTGCCGCTGCCATCGCCTCTATCGAAGTATGACCTCGGGGGAGAAGAACTAGGGGGTGGGGCCGGAATCGCAGCTTCGAGATTGACCGTGCCGTCTGGTGTCGGGAGAGGTATCGGGCGAACGAAAAGCCATCCTAAAATCATCGGCAGCGAGGTGCCAATTGCCAATACGAGGAGGAAGTCAGAGGTGTTCCCAGGGAAGACCGAGTGTGCGATTGTAGAGAACAAGAAGGCTGACAATCCGAATCCGGATAATACCAACCCTGTAAAGGTGGTCCTCTATGTATAATGGTCGAGGAGTTGGTATGGGCGCAAAGTTAATGAAATAAGTTTCGAACACTTACCATATGTTCTGGGAAGCTCTTGGCGACGGTATTGAGTGCGCCAGCTCCACCACCAGCGCCTCCGCTGCCGGTAAGGAAGCCAAAGGTGATTAATAGAACGACAGTCGTAGTTGATGCTCGTTCTTGGCCTTCTTGGAGCCCAGTATCGAAAATCATCTTTGTGCCCAAATACCCAGTGAATAGAGTGAGGAAGGCAATGACAAGGGATAGCCTCGGACCGCGCGCATCCACAAGTTTACCGTGGAGGGGACCTGTGGTGTAGGTGCCGGCTGATGGTTGAGAAGAGGGAGAAAATCGATTGGAAAGTCAGTGAGCCAGATGTGAGGGGCGATGTGAGGAGGGGGAAAGGGATGACGTGCCGTTTCCACCTAGCCCAACAAGATTCTGCTGCATGTGAGACAGTCCCAGCCGGGTACCTAGCTGGGGACCATAAGCTAAAGAAGATGGGAGTCGGTCGCTGGTTCGTTTGGAGTGGGGGCCGGGTGCATCATACCGGAATAAACCTAGTGAGCGGGGGCTGTGGTCGTTTCCTTCCATCGATGGGATGGTTAACAGGACACGTACATAATTAGTGCCCGAACAGAGGGCGACCAGGACCGAGGCCAGCAAGGTCGTCACCCTTGTCAGGCTGAAGAGCCCGATCGAAGGCGACGGGGAAGGACGAGGTCGAGATGGGAGCGGCATTGGGTGGGCCCAACTTGCTCGAGTGATGTGTCACGATGGGCAAGCGACAGACAGGTGTACGTCGTTCGACCGTTGTTTTTTTGTGTTGATCACTTGCAGCGGTCGATCAGTGGGGACCAAATTGCTTCCGACGCGACACACTCCCACGGGGTCCGTCGAGCGAGACCTCCATACCCACAAAACGCATGTTTGGCCGGAAGTCGAAGCAAAGTCTGGGGCGGGACGCAATACACCTTTAGATGGCTTTTGGGTTTCGTGCGTGTTTGTGTACAAAGGACGTTTTGGGTCATTTCAGCTCTACCCCCGGAGAGGGTAGCGCCAGTTCGTTAGCCCGTTCCCGGGCTGAGAAAATTGGTGTCTACAGAAAACAGACGTTCCCTCTTCGTTCCGTACAAAGCGGGGGACACTGATTCTCTTCCATTGGGGGGATTCCAAAAGCGAGCACCCGGTGCAAACCATTCGAGGTGATTGGGCTCGCTCGACTGTACCACACGTGACCTAGAGGTTGCCGGTTCCCATTCTTTACAAGTCCACTGGGGACAGAATTCCGTAGTACAGGACACAAAGTCGCAGTCTAATCAATCTACTCCCAGAGCGATGGGTCTCCGTCCAGAGAGAATTTCTTGATTTTCCTCTTGTCACCCTCAACTTGAGTTCTGGCCACAACAAGATCAGCCGGCGAACGAAAATCATCGAGATAAACAGGACCCACTCTGCAGACAGTGAGATCACCTTGCCGGAGGAGAAATGGACGACAGTTCCCGAACGCTTCGTAAGAGCGGTCAGCGAGTGCGGATCGTCTGACAATGGCCCCAAAGACGACCCACCTCTCCAACGGACTCGTCCTGGAACCCGACCTCTTCAGGCTTCCAATGTTTCTGCAGACCCAGCAGTTTCGCCTTGAGCTCCTCCCTCGACACCTCCTCCCCAGCAACGGTCGCCTTTACGTCGAACGCGAACACATTGTTGAATCTCGTGCTGAACAAATCGATTGGGCCGGGTCCGATCCTGAACTGGAGCGGGGCTGCTGGCTTTGGGAACGAGATGTGAGGGGAAGTGATGATTTGAGATATTTCTTTCGATAGCCAGTTGTCGTTCATCGTCGTCGTCTCCTGTGTGGTTGTCCCTACTCCGCAGCCAAGTTAGATCCGAGCCCAATCTGACCGACGTCATCGCTTGCTCCAGGGGGCCATCAAACCCGTTCTATTTGTACAGAAATGGCCACTATAACCTATTATTGCGCGAGGCAGAACGTAGGGTACCAGTCACGAACGAAGGGTAGTGAGCACAGGCAAACACGGCTGGGGCAATGGAGCGACCTGTGTGCGTAAGAAAGAAAATACATGCAACAGGACAAAAAGCATAAAGAGCAGAGCAGGTTGTGTGGGTCAAAATTACATCCGTGGAACTGACGAGAGTGTGATGTGTGTGATAACATTGTGCGTAGCCTGTGCCCAGCCATCAACCCGATAGGGAGGTACCCGTTCCAGGCAGTAGCTATCCTCCTGATATGTAATGGTACAGAGGAACCCCATGTATGGCGCCGGTCGGGTCACGGTACAAGCAGACGAACATAAATGCTCACCCTCTACTTGTTACCTATGGAGGCGGCAGCCCTCTGTTGCACCTTGGCATTGAGGGTGTCGAGAATGTGCGAGACTCCAGAAGGCTCGAGCACCACCTTCGTTCCGTCACACTTGGCTTTGTTCGTGAATTCCGTACACAGCTCGTTGATGTCGATGTCCTGCAATCACGTCAGAGATCCGGTATCCCGAGTATTTACCAAAGAGACCCACTTTGAACTGGGGGTTCGATGTGATGCTTCTCCAAGCGCTGAGTACCTCAATATTCTTGTCATTCTGTTCTGTCTTGGGGAAGCTAGACCCTCGACACATGACCATTGGCGCGTCCTTATTAGTGCTCTTCTTCAAGAACGGAATGGGCCCTGTCTCGCACTGCGCGGAAGAATTGCTGTTCCCGGGACTATCCACCACGAACGACGAAAGGCCCGCCTTAGTGATGGTTTCCAAGAGTTGTTCTTTGGTCTTGGGGCAACCGTCCCCACCCTTGTGATATGGTGTCTCCGGTGAATTTGTCGATGGTGACGTTAACGGTGAGTTTACGTTTGACGTCCCACTGCCATTACCGTTAAGGTTGGTGTGAGAGACCGGACTTGAGGCTACGAGTGAAGGTGACTTCTTCATCAACTCGGCAAAGTCAATACCGCTAGACGAGGAGAGCAGGTTGGTGCTGCCGCCAAATAGTTCATCGAATGTTTGCATGGCGTCACTGGCGTTTGATCGAGGTCCAGACCGTGACCATTGGTCAAGCGCCGAGAAATCGAATGGGTTTAATGAGTTCATCGGTGTCGAGACGGAGGACGAGTCAGGTGGTGACGGTTCAGCGAACGACATATAGGCGGGGTCACTGGCCAAGATGTTGAATGGCTGTCGGTTGGGCTTACCGAACCCAAAGTCGAGATTCATCACATCGTCGGAAGTTGACGGTGATGTGTATGTGTCATCAAGCGCGTTCAGCACTGCGGGGTCGAAGGGGATCAGCGAGCCGAAATCAAATTCGGACCCGTGAAATGGGGTGAAGAAGTTGGTTTGGGGAGGGGCGGACGAGAGGGTAGGTGAGGCGGGGGGTGGATCCTTTTGCAGGGGTGAGCTGGCACTGTTTCCCACGGCGGCCGAGGAATCTTTTGAGATTGCGAATGTGAAGGGTTGGGGCGGCGAATGTTGTTGTTGTTGCTTCTTGAGCTGCACGTTCTCCTCTTGTAACCGGGACAGGAGGTCGCGTAGGTTATCGTTTTCGGACTCTGTCCGCTGGTTTTTCATTTCCAGTTCTGTAACCTTATCTTCGAGCTGTAGGTGTTGAGTGAGATAACAGGGCCCCGATCATAAATGAACTGATCCTACGTCTTTAACGTGCCTCTCCTTTCGCTCACGAAATGCACGTTGAGCGGCCCTATTCTGCTCCTTGCGTTTCAGCAGTCGAAGCTCATCCTGTGGGGACGATAGCGTGAGTATGAAAGCAACAGGAGGCGAGATCGATTACGTGCCTGTGTTGGATTTCCAGACTTGCGGCGTGTGCTGGTTTTCTTGGAATTTCCGGAAGATGCGGTGGAGCTCGATGGGGCGGCTGATGAGGGGGTCAAGAGTCAGCCGCCCAAGAAGAAGGCAGCGGGAGGAGGGGGGAATGTGGGTCTTGACGTACCGGTGTGAGCCGTCTTCGAGGCAGGTTCCACGTCCATCCTTTCGTCGCTGGCCTTGCGTTTGAGAGAGCGGTCATCGTTGTCGTTGGTGGTCGAAATGGGGCTGTTACCGCTGTCGCTGGACGGGGGGGTGGACTGGGAGATCGGGAGGGTGTAGTCCGAGAGATTCTGAGGATTGACCACAGTGGGGTTGTTGTAGCCGGGAAAATTGAGGTCGAAAGGGATTTGGACGTCGGTAGGAAACTGCTTCTGGAGCAGGGTGAGGAAGTCATCGTCTGCAATCTGAGAGAGGGTCATTGGGGCTTGGGAGACGTCCCAGAAGGGCATTGAGCTCGCGTTGAACTCCATCTGCTGGTTTGGCGATGCAGGTGTGAATAGGGGATTGGTAGTCTGCTGATCTCACGCTTGAGGGTGACAGTCGAGGCAAGAGTCAGCCCGACGAAAAGGGTGAAGGGATTCGGGGAGGTGTATGAAGGGTGAAGATCAAGCAACAAGTCGAATGTTGCGCCGCCGCCTAATACGGGGAACGGGCTGGGTGGGAGTCAGGCGGCCGGGAGCGTGAGAGCGGAGTCCTCCAAAATAATTCCCGTCTATTACTAATCCCCATTTTCGGCCATCCATCGCCGACCATCGCCAACCCACAACTCAAATCCCGGCCCGGTGCACGCTACGCCTCGGAACCTTTCATGGACGGGGCCACAGCGGTCAGATAGAGAAAATTATCCGAATGGGAAGAAAAATCTCGTAGCCTACTACCTTGGAAATAAATCACGATAAAGATACAAGCCACAGGGAAAGGGGAAAAATAGGAACAAAAAAAACAAATCACGAGAAATCGTAGATATAAGCCTCCGTCTGTCGATCACCCCTGCACACTCAATCTAACCCAATGTCCCTGTGACGTAGACGGACGGGTCCTAGGTTACCATCAATGTTCTCCTTGCGTACCATCCAGTACTGACCTCATGACAACTATACACAGTATCAACACCCATACCACTCAAAGCGAGGTCACTGTCCAAGTCATGTCGGCCCAAGAATAGACAAGAGACAAAAAGAAGCGGCATACATAGTATTCAATCTCCAGCTGCAAGGATGCGAGGTTAGCGCCCCATATCGTTGACAACGGGTTAATCCGTCACTTACAAAGATGAAGGCAGCGTTCTTTGGCCACACAATGTTCAGGCCCACGGGATTGAACGTGTCCTTGTTCATCCCATCAATCAACTGGTGCAACTGATTCATTTCCTATATGACGTCAAATCCCGCAGAGATTAAGGATTATTGCACGGCGTATTGTCTGTTCTGCGGACATACCTTTTCATAGTGAGTGGTGCTTACCAACCGTGATAACTGCAACGTGAAAAAGGCCAACACGTTGTCTAGGCATGAATGGGACAAGCTGTGAGCAGAAATCAGGATTTCGTTGATTGCGTTTATCGACTCGAGGAACTGCGTCGGTGTTATCTGTCATTCGAGCGCAAGTCAGTGATCGCGGGGGGGACTGGACTCGCGGGATCTGCAAACACACCCTTCCCTCGAATTCCAGAGGATACACCGCCGAAAATTGGATGATCTCTCCACCAGAGTAGTCACGTTCTATCCGAACGATTTCACGGGGGTGGTGAATTCCGATCTGACCTATTGGATCCGTCCCAAATGCCGTATCGGGGGGCGGGGGTCCGTAGTAGTAGGAAGACTTGGGTATGAGCCTATTAGAAGATCTGGCAATGGGAATGGATGAGAAATGGTCAAGGAGCGGAAGGCAGGAAACACACTGATGCGCGGTGAGTGTCTCGTTAGTTGTGCGATGGGGGACCTCGTCGTCCTCTGGAGGTCCAATGAGCTCCCAGGGGGGCGGCGAATGTGAATTTGGGGGAATATTTAACTTGAGCGGGTGGGTGATCGTTATTCCCCGTGAGGAACTCGTAATCTCCCCCTTTTCTTGGCCACCTTCGTGATCCAGGCGAGGGTTTGGATCGTCTACCTGTGAACCCTGCCATTGACAAGTATCCGTCACATCGACCTCTTCTTGACCTCCCAAGTTCTGGCTTTCCCGCCGTCCCGATCCTGGGCGCGAAGGTGTGGACTTCTGAGTGGACTTGGTCCCCACTCTCGTCAGCGGAGGGCTCGGCAAAACGAATTGAGACTGTTGGTCTTTCAGACCCGCCGTTTCGGGGAATTGTGGAACCTTAACAAAGAGGTCTTCGTCTCCCGGTCTTGTGAGCGTCGTGAGAGGACTCGTGTATTGTGCTGGAGGGGGAGAAGAATCCCCCGAGGGTGTCGGGGAAGTAAATTCCCTGAGGTTGCTGGCCTCTGGGAGGGGTGACACGGCGACTGCGGGGAGTTCGTTCTGGGGTATGTTGATTGAAGTTCTAGACATCGTGGCCGGCCTATAAACCCGGTCAAGTGGCTTCGAGTTATCAATCAAGTCCCCGTCAGCCACCAAGTCGGATTTCTTGAATTCGGAGCCTTCAGAAGTCGAGGAACGTTGCGAGGATGACGAAATTGAGGTGGACACGGATGGTTTCCGGCGTAGGTCGAGGGCGGCAGTAATGACAATTTGGGCGGAGGTATTATTCCTGCTGGCTGGCTTCATCCCACTCAACCTGGCTGCCTTCTTTTCAGCTGATGGATAGATGGTGCTGCCGCGTGAGTATGGTAGAGTGAATTGGTCAAAAGAATGTGTGCGTGAGAGAGAGCGGGCGAGACAATATATGAAGAGTGGCCGGGTGGCTGGGCGGGGGCGTGCTGGTCCTCGAGGAGGTGAGACGACAACCTTTCCTACCACCCTTGCCTTTTTCGGAGAACGCCTGATGGCCACTCCCGCGCACTTTTTATCGAACGATATCATACTGTTCATCATTCGTGGTTCAAAAATACATCAACGACCTTGGACGACTTATTGCTACGGATCTGAGAGGGGAAAGGCGAGTGAGATTTACTTGACGAAGAGGAAAGAAAGGGCAGAAACTTGAACAGTTCAAGACTCGTGGGGCATGAGCCGACGAACACATGGTGAGGAGTAAAACAATGCACATGAAAACATTTGAAACAATAATAGGAGTGAAAAGCAGAAGAAAGAGCGTTGGTCGACACCAGACTAATGTGCGTGTTCTCTATCCATGGGAGTGGGGGTGGGTGATTTATTGGGTCTATTCATGACCTCAGAAATCTTGGCCCGTGAAGGAGGTGGAGTCGTGGAACGAGGCCTGTCAACAGCCATCCTGTCTTCATCTCTACCCGGAGATCCCGATGAAGTTGGCGAGATGGTTGCAATGGGCGGCAATGCCATTCCAGAACCGATCGGGCGAGGGTGCGGAGGTAGTACAGAAGGCAGGGGAGGTGGACTTGCTTGTCTGTAATGGCTAGCGTCCAACTGGCGAACTTCAGGAGAGGAAGACGTAGGTTGAGTCCTAAAAGGGATGGGTGATGGCCTCGTGGATGGGGTTGGTGTTTGCTTCGACGTAGGAGATAGTTTCGGACCATCAACTTTGGGTCGTTTCATATCTCCACTCCCATTGTCCTCGGACGTGGGGCTCAAGGGTCGCTTCTGGTTGGATCCAGTAGAAAGTGCCGGAGAGTCACGATCGCCCCTGTTAGAAGAGATGGATCCGCGGTGAGAGTTCATCGGACGAGGGGAAGCTCGTCCACTGGAACCCTGGACAGGCGGAGGAGGAAGTGGCTGGGAAGCCGGCACATGAGTGCGATACGAGGCCAAGTCCATCAATACCTCGGCGACACCCTCATCATAGTCCTCATCCACATAACGCTTCGGCGGAACGGGGGCAGCAGTGGGAGACTGGTGGACAGAACGGATAGCGGAGCCGCCCGAACTGATGGGTTCAGGACTCTCACCCCTTGGAGGGTAGGTGTTGACCCTAAAAGTAGGTTGACCATTGTTTGGTAGTCGGTCGATGTACATGCCATCCTCCTCCCTCTTCATGGTGGTTGTCGGTGTTCCAGTGGGGCCCTTCCTTTTGCGATCGCGTTTAGCATCCACAGAACTGGGGGAATAAGGTGGCTCAGGGTCCTTCTCTCTGTGAGAACCCCTACGACGGCCAGGAATGCGATTCTCCGGCATCTGCATACCAGGGTGAGACGAGATGTGTGGGCTCGGAGACCTCTTGGAATAGGCAGGAGGAGGTGGGGGAGGCTGACGGAGAGTATTTCGTACACTTTCAGGGGAGCCGTGGTGAGACGGAGGGCGGCTGCGAAGATCTGGGCGAGTATCCATCGAGTCGTAATCCCTTATTTCCCTTGGATCCCGACCGTCGTTCCTCGGATCATACCTCCGAGATGAGTGAGGCTCAGGGAGGGGATGAGTAGGAGGGGAGCGAGGCGCAGCGGGTTTATTTTCAGTCCATGGGGAAGGGTACGATCTGCTGGGAACTGACTGATGAACGTTCCTTGGAGATGGTTGAGGTGGGCTGTAGTCGCGAGCAGAACGAGGACCAGGGCTATGACCACGATAGGGAGGGGAATGGGCTCGAGGAGCAAACATCTGATGAGGCGGAGGGGCAGGATACTCCTGCAAATGTCTGCCACGACGTTCACGATCCCATTCTCGATCCTCACGTCGACTGTCTCGATCAGCAACCTCCACAGGGTAAGATCGTGGAGACCTCGGGGGGTGACTGAGGCCGGGGGGAGGCGGGCGTTGGGAGGGGTGACTGGAGTATGAGGACGTTCTGGGGGTGTGGCCGCGCGGGACAGGGGAAGTCGACGTTGATGGAGGTCGGATCTGCCGGGATGAAGGGAAGTGGGGATCGTGACTGTGGGGAGGATGTCCGTTGCGACCATCCGAGGGGGGAGGCTGCGGTACAGGCTGGTGCAACAGGATGCTCGAATGCCTATTGGCAGAGGGCCCACGGCTGGAGGGGTACAATGATGGAGGGTCACGGCTGTGGGTGGGAGGGCGATCCACATCCATCGGCGCGAGCCTCGACTGATGTCGGCTTTCGTCAACAATGACTGGTGGAGGTGGACCTCCTCGGAAAGGTCTTGGGGAGGTTGGCCGCCCTGGACCGATGGTATTAGGTGGAGGAGGAAGGGGTAGGCTGGAATCACCATTACGCAGGTCACCTCTGGGCAGGACACGGTTGGCGTTGCTGCCTTGGAGAAGCAGAGGAGGGCCAGTTAGGCCGGGGGGCTGTACAACGGTGTTGGCGTAAGCGGTTGGATGCACATCCTGGGGGCCCGGTGCTGCGGGAAGCTGGGCACCTGTTGCTTGCGCCTGCTTCAGTAGCTCCAACCGTTGAGTGATCGCTGTATTCCTCGGGTCCAACTCTGCCGCTCGGGCATAGGCGTCAATAGCGTCGGAGATCTGGTTGTTGCAGCTCTCGTACAAACTCCCGAGGTCAAACCAAACCTCCGAGATGTATGGATTGATGCGAATAGCCCGCGAGTAAGCGTCCAAGGCATCCCTGTATTGGTTGATCTGGAAGTACAGAACGCCGATCGAACACCAGAAGGTGGGATTGCGGCCATCGCGATATACGGCCTGTTGATACGCCTCGTAGGCTTTATTGTATTTTTGACCAGCCATATAGGCACGACCAAGAAGGTACCAGCTCTGGGCGTCATGAGGGTCTAGAGCGTGTGATTGATGTAAGGGATTGGTGGGGCTGAGACAATGAAGACAACGAACCAGCCTCGAGACTCCTTGTGAGGTAAGTGACCGCAGTCTCCTGGTTTTGAAACGTAGATCCGTCCTGATGGTAAAGCCAACCGAGCTGTTGGAGAACTTTGGCATGGTTTGGATTATCAGCTACGACCCGTTCGTACGCTCTCTTGGCGTTGACAAGCTACCAAGGAGCTAAGCTAGAATTAAATGGGGGTGACCAATGAACGTACATCATTCTGTTGCTCGTGCACGTGTCCGATCTGGAACCAGATGTCCGCGTGAGCCAGGGGATTTGGGGGACTCTGAAGAATCTTCTCGAAGCAGCTAAGGCTCTCCTTGTACTTGCTGCGCTGCTTATATATTATGCCCAGTCGGAAGAGAATTTCGTTGGACTTGTCAAAGTCTAAATCTGCAAGGGGTCAGATAAGAGCGGATCAACTTTTATGGAAAGGGCACAAACCCTTGTTCATCCGGAGGACCGAAGCAAAGGCCTCTTCGGCATGATCCAAAGATCCGTAACGATCGTAGAGGATACCAATGCCATACCACAACTTGGGGTCATCCTACAAAGAGACGTTTCGTATGGGGCGTTGGGAAGGAATTCAGTTGATTCATACCTTGGGAGACGGAAGCAAATATAGTGCCTGTTGATAAGCGGAGTATGCCCTTTGTAAATCATCGCGCATGAGATAACAATGGCCTATGAAAGGCAGGTTATTCATACGCAGGCGCATCATAAAGGGAGAAACAAACGAACCGAGGGAACTCCACACTTCCCCATTGTCACTCTGCAACTCAACTACACGCTGGAAGTAATCGATCGCCTAAGTGCGGTGGATTACGTAAGTACCAAGCAAATGATCGGGACGGGATCGTCGGACCGAGGAGGTTGCGACCAACCTTTTGGTAATCTTCTTTGATCCGGGCGATGCCAGCAACTTGAATCAGACCAGGTAATGAACTTGGGTTGTGACGCAACGCATTTTCATAAGCGGACAGGGCGTGTTCCAAATTACCCATCTGCTCGGCTACTCTACCTGTTTGATGAGGTGAAGAGCGGTCAGATGCTTGTTTTCCGGGTGAGGCAACGAATCAGAGAAATATCCGAACCAATCAGCAACCACGTCTGTTCGTTCGCCTGTGCAAGTTTTTGAACATTGGAAATGGAGGCAGCCCCGTTGGCAGAAACTGCTGGTGAAGCGTGACTTCTCGGTTGCGGAGGTATGGACGACGTGTTGAGTGGCGGTTGGGAGGTACCGTTCAGGTGGGGGTGGACATGGTTTGGGGGCGGTCTTGAATCATGAACGCGAAGATCACGCTCGGACTGGCGTGGTGTATGTCGAGCAGACATGACAACTACCAGACGAGAAGTGGGGTCTGGGGACGGACGAGGGGAAGGGGAAGGAGAGGAGGGAGGGGAATGGGGAGGGGGGTCGGACGGGAGCGCGTAGGGGGGGAGAAGGGGAAAAGAGCGAAAGAGCGGAGAAGATGGTGTTAGTAAGTATAAGAAGAAAACGGTCGGAGATCAGCCGCCAGGAATTTGATATTCCAGGGATTTGTATTAGATCTCCGATGCGAGATCTGACATTCACAGATTCCGTCCATCACTCTGAAAGAAGCGCACGTGGGGCCATTCCGTATTGGTCCCTGGCCAGGATTCACATATTCATGGATCTAACCCTGATGCAGCTGCGTGGCCCTCAGGGCTGTGAATTGAGTGAAAAGGTACCGTGTGCCGGAAAAGTAGCGGATATTTATGCCTTCAGTTCGAGGGACGGATACAATTTGTTGGCTTTGCTGGCAGTGTGTGGAATGACGGTTCGCCAGGGATGTGGTGAGGGCAAGAATAATTATCCTTGAATGGGAATGAAATCACCAGCGTTGTCGGTTGCGACCTGTTGCGGCCTATGGAGTCGATGTGTTGCGTTTGTTGTGACACCCCGGGGAAGCTTGTTTGATTTACAAATTTGGCAAATCACCTCGCGGCATTGTGCTCCGGAGGTTGCAACGTGGCCGATCCCTTTGACACTGAACCACATCCTCCAGAATGACCCGTGAGGCTGTTGGACTCGCGTCCCTACCGATTGCTCGATACTGAGGTATTAAACCCCACAGGCGGAAACCAACGGGAGCAAGATCGCCTGAAAGCGCAAAAGAAAGCGGCAGGCCAGAAGAAAACCAAAGAAAGTGGTGCTTCGTTGGCGAAAAGAAAGGAAGCGTGAGTCTTTCTTTGATCCCAGATCGCGATTAGCCCGAATGCGGTTTACATCACCTCTTCTACACAGGGACGCCGAGATCTTGAGACAGAAACAAAAGGTATCTACATCGTATACGTGTGTGCGGGGAGCAGCCAGTATTTATCAAAGGGACCCTTGCAGAAAAAGGAGGAGGAACGAGCGGCAGCCGAAGCGGCTGGGAAGAAGTGACCCAAGTGCCGGGCCGGCATACGAATGGCAGCATATACCCGTTCCCCCTCTGAAGCGCAGCGTCGAAGGCTGGGGGTGGCGGGAGGCGACGGAGATGGATGGAGGCGGGGACAGCGCCGAGGGGCCGAATCGGATGGGCGAGACTTGGGTGTATACATAAGAATCCGAAGGGACTAGACCAATTCTACATGACAGCAACAGCGCGCCTCTGAGTGAAGATTACGATCCATCGGAAATTGCAACCGATTGTATAAGGAAGCGCAACTACGATGGGACATGCGGATGACATGACATGTTTGGGGGCAACAGATTTAGACACCGGGACTGATAAGGTAAATCCCCCTAAAAATAATTATTATCACAATTCAGTTGGCTCGGACTGAATGGGAAAAGAGAGAAATACAGGGAAAAGATGAACCATGGAGATATCGGTTTAGAATAGACGCCGGGCGCCATTACTCTCCTGTGTCAGGACCCGAAGATATTTTGATGGGGGCTAGGCGTCATCTGTGTAATTCAAAACCCAAACCAGGGCACGCGGTCACCCGTCACATGTCACACATTGGGGATGTGTCGTGTGAGTCAAAGATGGACTGAATTGGGAAGGTTTACGTGGAAACCCGCATGCGGTCTAGTCGGAAACAGCAGCCAAAGTGACAAACTAAAGGGGTGATTTAATTATCTGTACTCTGGCACGCCGAAACAATGGAAGCTTTTTCTTTTCTCCCCTCTCCCTCGGCTCTCACGGCCGTTTTTGCAGAATGCTGTCTACGATGCCGAACGACAAAGCCTCGTTGGCTGTCGGGGCGAGATGAGAGCGGGATCAAACAAAGGGACGGATTGGACATGCCTGTCATGAAGTAGTCTCGCTCGAGCGCCGTCTCTGGATTTAGGATTTCCGTGTTGAGCGGTTAGCTGCGGTTGGTTGGAGACGACATACCAAAGCGTCGTAGACCGGCTTCCCGGGACTCCCCGGGTTTGCTGCAGTGCTTTTGATAGATGTCCGTGAGAAGGAAGCGGATGCGGAGAATCTCCTTGGCGTGGATGGCGATATCAGATGCTTGGCCGGATGCGCCCCCCGAGGGCTCTGCTCGGAATATTCAACATTCTGCCTCGGATCCGGATAAATTACGTACGGTGGATCATGATGCTCGCGTTGGGCAGACAATGCCGTTTCCCCCTTTCCCCTGGACACACAGCAATATCAGGTTACTCTCCCGCCTCATCTCCTCCGTACTCACCTGCGGCCAGCAGCAATGATCCCATCGAACACGCCTGCCCAACGCAGTAGGTGTGAATCGGCGAATTGACGTACTGTATCCCAACCGATTCAATACACTCGCGCGTCCTCGGACATCAGGGTCTCAATTCAAACCTGCATCTGCCCTCCAGCATCAGTTCATGTGCACACCCGCCAGCCAACTTTCAGCAACTCACTGTGTCGTAGATCGCCAACCCCGCAGTCACGCTGCCGCCTGCCAATAACGGACTAGATCGTTTGGCGTAAACGGGAACCACATACACTTAAATCCGCACCTGGAGAGTTTATGTACAGGTGAATGGGTTTCGACGCCTCCTCGGCTTCCAAGAATAGCAGCTGCGACACAATGCTCGCCGAATCGGCGTCCCGAATCTGGCGTGCCATGCGCATATCCATGAGCCTCCTCTCCAACGGACATGAACAATCACGCACCGGTCCATAAAGCATGATAACACGCTCCCGCAACAGCCTAGAATATATGTCGTAGCTTCTCTCACCCCTGCCCTTACGTAGATTTCAGCTCTATTCATAATCCTGAAACAACGCAGGCCGTGTTGCAGCTCACTGTCTGTTCGATCACCATCGGAATGAGGTTTCCGGACGATCCTTGCCAGCCTGAATCACCGCTGCTATGAAACCCGCGATAAGACACGGAACGTGGTTTCAATGACCGCCATAATCTCAGCCCCGCAACAGCCATGCCTGACGACGCGTGGTGGAGGAAAGTGGATGAGGAGTGCTCCGTCGCACGTGACAAAGACGCGTCTCCTCCCCGGGCTCTCGCGATGTTCAACGTCGAGCAAAAGCGCAGGCAGACATCAAACAGGTCCACCGCTGTCCCAATGGACTTTGAGTTCACACACAGAGCGTCGTCCAACATCAAGCCCGTGTGGACTGCGGACGATCCGTTTCATGTTTCCCAAAAACGTATGACGCATCACTTCCCTCCTTTCAAACTCACCCGGACGCCCCTCGCTACAGGCAATTATGATGAAGCAAACCCCCCACCATCGCCCTTTCCTCCTCAGAACGCTACTCCAGAACACCCCTTCATTCCCACAAGCGAACCTTACCTCTTTCCAACGCCTGGACCACACACAGTCTTCCCACCTCGCTGGCAACCACCACCCCCTCATGTCAAAAACCGCGAGATAGTCGACGTTGATATGAACGAGATTAGCCCAAACATCCCAAAAACTCAACAACATACGCAAGAGGATACCCCCTCCAAGCCGGAGAGTGAATCTAGGGTTGTGGCCCTTGGTGGCATTCGGAGGGTCTTCAGATCTCGCTACGGGGCGGCCACATCAAAACAATATAATCTCGATGCGGAAGATGCGGATGAGGAGAGCGTAAACAGCGAAGATGAAGAGCAGAGTGATCGCGAAGGTCAGATGGTGAAGCCCACCAAGTCGACAACGACGAATAACCATTACACACTCAATCTTGCATCAAACACTCCTACCGCTGAACCAAATATTCCATACACGCTTTCTGGGTCGGTACATTGGCCGCCTCTCTTTGTATGTCGCTGATCTTGTTCAAAGATATCTCCAGGTATTTTTCAATACCTCGTTATCTATGGTGTTTCTATGGCTCCTGCTGCAATTTATCCTCACCGTCCAAAGGGACGTGCAGCAACGGATACTAGAGCATTCTATGGGTGCGATGGTCCTCTCCGATGAACCACAATTGTCCACTGACTTGCACCCCAGACGTCGTCCAGGAGATCAAAGCTTGTTCCGTGATGTACAGGAACAACTTCTGTGAAGGAAACATCGTACCCCATATGTTTCAGCCTTGTGGGGAGTGGGAAACATGTATGAATCGAGACCCATCGAAAATTGGGCGAGCGAGGATCGGCGCTCAGCTGTTGGCTGAAATCGTGAATGCATTTGTGGAGAACATCAGTTGGAAGACTTTCGTGAGTATCCTTGTGGTATTCCCATTCCTTCGTGGAACGCACTCTAAAGGCGATGCTTTTCAGTTCTTCTCTGTGGTCTCGCTCGCATTTTTCACGTTCTTCATCAACTCCCTGTTTACGTTCTACCGCTCGAAACACTATCATGCACCACACCCCACATCTGTACCAATACCCCAACCACAGTACGTCATGCCACCCCAGACGCCACGCCGAGGCAAGTCTGGTTCCAAGTGGAAGCTCGGAGACGACGGAGATGTCATTATCGGGACTCCAACACGGCGGAGACGGCTGGATGATGGCACAGTCACCAAGATTAAGTAAAGGAAATTGATATGATAACGACATGGGAATCATGGACACCCCGAGAGCTTGCTCGATACGCTTTGAATGCGCGCATTTCCCACTTGGCCTTCATTCATTCGACCTCCTAGCAGGGATCCTTTTATGAAACTTATCTATAAAGCCTCGGCGCTGGCTCCATGCTTATTATTGTATTCCCAATTCACACCTCATCCGCAGTCCTGTCACCCATCCCGACCCCGGACGCTTTACTTATCGCGGCATTCCAGATCAGACAAACGAGTAACGGTAAAGATTTCATGAGGAATCAGAGAGCGCACGTAGACATAAAACGTAAGTCGCTATAACGTACAGCCTCTGGCCGAAGATGTGTTCCCCGCACGCCCATGTCGCACTCGGACCTCCAGATCGCCTCCCCAGATCCCCCACCGATCCACGTCCGAAGACGTCCCCATCGGCGCGCCTTCCGTACTCGCCGCATGAACGCAACCGTCTCCTGTCGGATCACCAGTCACCTTCGAGGGGCGTTCTTTCAACGCCGCAATCACCCGCGATCGCAGATCAGCCCTGGACAAAGGTTCGTGATGGACTTTGCTGTGATAACTGTCTTGGGTTTCCCGGACATCAATATTTCAATTCTCGATAAGGCCCGAAATCCCGCCCGGCAGGGTGGTCCTTGAAGGGTGTGGGTCCGACAAACTTGAACACAAAAGCATGCAGGGGTACAACAAAATTAGTCACCGCCACGTTTTTCCGGCGTGATTTCGCACAATCTTTGGGCGGTCGCACGTTCGTTTACATAACCGACGTTGCAGCGACGAGGAATCGGGATTGATTCCGTCCGCCTGAGAGAAGTATCCGGAGATCAGGAAGGTCCCAACGCGTGGATGAGAGTTTTTTCTTTTCGGATTACACGTAGAGTTGAAACTTTACTTGCGTCCCCACCATCCGCCCAACAAACTGCTCAGCCCACCATGCGAGGTCTCCGCCTTTGGCTCCGGAGTGGCTGGGCTTGCGATCTCCTCCGCCTTTGCTTTTGAAGCGAGCCCCTTTTGTGTCTGCGAAAGTTGAGGTTGTGGCTGCAGGACCTTGATGGGAGAGGGTGTTGGCGGGGGCTCCTTTCCGGCTCGTTGTTGCAGCCGATCCATATCCAACTCGACATAATTGAGCGCGATGTCAAAGAAGAGCGGCTTTTTGTAGGACTCGTTGTCAGGGGTGGGGGAACCGCCATTGAACGTGAACCAATCCCTTTTCAGGTCCGAGCTGACCCGTGAGATCTCTTCATCCAACCTACCACAGTCCGACTCCGCCAAGGGATAGAACGAAGTTGCCGGCATCAGTCCGGGGTCGCCGTCCAGGGCGGTAGATATAATCGACCGTGCCTCGCGAAGATGGAGTTGTGATCGGTGGACCAATGACAGTGCCTCAGGGTATCTCTTCAACGGCGTGTAACAACGTGCGAGGAAGAAGCACCTGGATGCCGTTAGTTCAATTGCCAATTACAGTGATGAAATGAAATGAGCGGGGGGATCACCTTCTTGATTTCGTAAAACACATTCTCGCATCCACACCCGAGGCGAGGTCCGGGCTTTCGTCAACGACGCTCAGAGTCCGCATTTGGGTGAGGTTCTGAAGAATCGTGTCGAGTAGCTTGACGACAGCCGGGAAGAGCCGGCCATCAATCTGTTCTTTCTCAAGGGATGAATGCGGGACGCGGGGTTGATGAGAAGATAGCAGAGCGTTGATCAACAGGTGATCGCGTTCAGTTCTCCTGGCAAGCAGCTGATAGACGATAAAGGCGTGTACGAATTCGATATCCCGGCCGCCAACGCTGGCCGCTGCAGCTGATCCGCTTAGCTGTGTGATCCAGGGCGCGTGAGCCGTGTGTGAATAGGGGGAGTGAGCACACGCCGACCTGTTGGGCTTCAGCCTGTTTCCGCGCGACTTCTTCGGAATCGCTCAAGGCCAATAAGACGGTGTCGTAGGCTCCCACGCTGCGCTTCGTCGCGTTGGTACCCGACTGCCCCTTATCACCTCCAGAAGTTTTCTTCGTAGCCGCAAGTTTCGCTTCGGCTTCCTGTACTTTGAGGAGAGCATCAACTAGCTCGGGGTTTCTAATTGGGACCGGTTTCCCTTCCCACATGAGAGTATCAAGTTTTTCCTTGAGCGGACCCCGGGCTCTGCTGGCAGTTTCTTCCCGCATCGCAGCCAAGATATTGTCACAGTCCTCCACGAGCTTGTATTTGTGAACCGTGGAGAGTTCCTGGACGATCCCATCCACGTCATAGGCCTTCTTGTTCCCAAGTTGATGGGCACAATATCTGATTTCCGGACCAATCTCGTCGACGAACAAGGTAGCTAGCGCTTGGTCGCGACTGCTGGTTGCCTGAGCTGAGAGATTGTCTAGCAGGTACCTGGCGACGCTCAATTGAGAGAGCGCGTCTTGCAGCTGGTCTTCCCTCGAGCGAAGGAAGCGTCCATTTAAAATGAGGGTATATGCCGTGAGCTCGAGAAGATTTTCAGCCGACAGACGTTTGAGGGCATAAAGAGATTGTGCGAGGGAGAGTAGTTGTGTTGACCAGTGAATCGCACGTCGGAAACGGCTAGTAGCGCTGTGCCGGAGGACTGAACGTTTGTCCGCTTTCGCCGGATCCAAAGATTGGGTGGTCAGCTCCTGGGAGTATGCCCAGGCACGCTCTGCTTCGAGTAAGAGCAATTGGAGGCTACAAAGAGTGTGAATGCGATAAGATTCGTGAAGTAGGATGAATGCTCACTGGCCGTCATTCGCGATCTCGGGTGTGATTGGAGGTAGTTTTTTGAACTCTCTGCCCTTTCCGTGGGTGATCTTGAGGGAAGATCTGAGCCTATGTGTCCTATTCGCACAGTGTTTGCTACATCGCTTTGGTGAGAGTTGTCTCAGGAGATGGTCACATACATACCGATATCTCGTGAAATCGTTATACCGCAACCCATACGCGTTGCGCTGTTCGTTCGCGAGCAAAAGTGCTGTTTAGGGTCACGTCAGCTTTGTTTTGCAATTCCACGGTGACGGGTGTTAGAGTGAGATCTACCTCTGAAGGAGATGGCGGTATCAGACATAGACCTCAACTTTGACCTCTTACCGCGATCATGGCTGATGAAATCGTTGCCCTCCCACCAACCTTACAGAACATCCTCGAACAGAAGACCTTGAAATGGATATTCTGCGGTTTGTTCTCTGCGGTATGATATGTGGGTAATCAGCCTGACCCTCGACCATCTCGTACTCCCTAGGTGGCAAGGGCGGCGTCGGCAAGACCACCACATCTTGTTCCCTTGCTATACAACTCGCCCAGTGTCGTGAATCGGTCCTATTGATTGTCCGTGATTCCCTTGCCAGTATAAAGCCTCACCCCTAACCGTCGCTCCAACAGTCGACCGATCCAGCTCACAATCTATCCGATGCCTTTGGCCAAAAGTTTTCGAAGGACGCCACCAAAGTTAACGGGTTCGACAACCTGTTTGCCATGGAAATCGACCCTTCAAGCGCCATCCAAGAGATGATTGAACAATGTATGGTTCGACTAGGCTGGGGGACGCATCAACCCTCCGTTAACACGAGATCCGCCGTTTACAGCCGACTCTAATGGTATGATGGGCAGCATGATGCAAGATCTCGCTTTTGCCATCCCTGGTGTCGATGAGGCCATGAGCTTCGCAGAAATCATGAAGTCGGTCTTCTTTTCACAAATGCCTGGCTTCTGACCGCCCGGTCCTAATCGACGAAGCTCCTAGGCACGTCAAGTCAATGGAATATTCTGTGATCGTCTTCGATACCGCCCCAACCGGGCATACCCTTCGTTTCCTGTCCTTTCCTACTGTTCTAGAAAAGGCGCTAGGGAAACTTTCGACCCTGAGCGGCCGCCTGGGTCCGATGATCAACCAGGTGGGAAAAGCACCCCTTAGAACGGTCCACTTGGATTCAATACTCAATTATCGATCTGAAGATGTCCAGTCTGATGGGAGGCCAAGCGGATGGCACCGACGACATGTTCGCCAAACTAGAATCCATGCGTGAGGTGATTACAGAAGTCAACAGCCAATTTAAAGACCCGGTTCGTACCCCATTTATTGTTGGCGACATGTGGTTGGAGCCTGATATCGCCCTGAAAATTCGCTTTTTCTCTAGGAAAAGACCACCTTCGTATGTGTCTGTATATCCGAGTTCTTGTCTCTGTACGAGACCGAGCGTCTGATCCAAGAGCTCACCGCATACGAAATTGACACCCATAATATCGTCGTCAATCAACTTTTATTCCCGAGATCGAGTGAGTGCCATCCATCGGCCTGGTTGTCAAACAATCCGCTCATCGCGGGGACACTTTAGCATCCGACTGCGAACACTGTAACGTCCGCCACAAGATGCAGCAGAAGTATTTGAACGAAGCCCACGAACTCTATGACGAGTTCTTTCACATAATCCAGCTTCCTTTGCTCACGGAGGAGGTCCGTGGCCCCCAGAAGCTGAAGGAGTTCAGCAAGATGCTCATTCAGCCGTACATACCACCGCAGTAGAGTACGATGGTTCCTCTGGGCCTGAATTACGAGAATGCGTAACCGTAACTGGGAACAGGCCTGAGCGTGAGCGCTTGAGCAGCGGCCTTTCAATGCGCGTTGCGCCATTATGCATTATGTGCTAAACAGGACAGGTAATCGACAACATCGCTAGATCGTGATCCCCTAAGGGGACCAGTGGAAAGTGCAGCACGGAAAGAACATGTACAGGAAATAGCATAAGACCGGAAGTAATAGAGTATAAGCAGTGATCAATTCGGCCCGTTCCAAAGATAATCCCGTACTACCCCCATCAGCCCCATTCATTAATGCCTTGAAAATTTGAAGGCAGAGATCCGCAGAAACCAGTCCTGGAACATAAAGGAGGGGACCAAAACGCAAACAACTGTCAATACCATCATCAGATAACGATGGGTGTGCAACATGGGTGAAAATCGTTAGCACACATCTCTCATCACGACAGGGACTTCACCGTGATACAGACCTCAAAGGACCCCACTTTAGGTGGTGGTACTCGCTTCACCTTGTCGACGTATGATGATGGGAGGCGGAATGGGTGAAAGGAGCCGCTCGGACCGGAGACACCAGTCCCACAGCTCGCGTGGGCCTCTCCTTGACGTCCTCAGTATGTCGTCGTTTCGTACCAGGCCGTTTCGACAGGTCTGCGTCACCGGTCGTATCATCCTCCGTCAGCTCCGTCGGACTGGCGTTCCTCTTGGCGTTACGGACTGGGAGGAAGAACCCCATCGAGGAGTGATCAGAAGAGATGAGGGCCGGAGCAGCAGTGAGGACGGGGTTAGAGATGAACTGGGCGGGCTGCGTATCCTTGGGTACGGGGACCTTCTCTGCGGAACTGGTGGTGTGTCTGATCTCCGATAGACTGGGTCGTTTGGGAAGGACATGCGCCTCGTACCGCCGGATAAACTTAGCCTCCTTATCCCTTTCTTTCTCCTCGTCCAAGATCATCAAGGATCCCTCAATAATGGCTCTGTGCACGAACACGTATTGTCGGAGGCTCTGGCAGAGGCTCATTCGCTGTTCTCGCATGTCTTCGAGGATTCGCCTGATCGGGTCCCCGAACGTAGACAACAGAGGTGGAGAATCTTCATCAACGAACATTGCTCGAGGGTCTGCGTAATCAAATGGTCGGGAGTGGGTGTTCTCGATCGTTCCGGATGGCGAGGATCTTGACACTGACACATTGTCAACCTTGTGACGGGTACCGCATCCTCTGTCAGAAGAAGCCCTCGACGAATGCTGACGGTCTTTCGCCGACATCGACCCTTCATTGTTCGTGCGCTTGTGAGACGAAGGGAGCGAAGAAGCGGCTGTTGTCTCGTCTCGGCCCGCGAGGCCAAACAACGACAAGTCGCCAGCGCTATAATCCTCAGAAGAGGCAAGGGGGGACGATAGCCGCCCCATCGCTTCGTTACTTTGGCGGTGTCGATGGTGGCGCTTAGGAGATGGCGATGGGTAGGCCGAGAGAGGTGGGGGTGCTGGAGATGACGATAGGGTTCCATGTGTGCTTGCCGTCCGTGCCAGATAGTTCGAATCTGAGGAGCCTATCGATGTTGGTGGCGACAGCTTCCGGGATCCGCTGGTCGAAACGTCGGTCATCTGATTCTCCGACTGTTTTGTCACCACAGGCTTGTGGAGGTGGGCGGCGAGGTTGAGATCGCTGCCAGAACTTGACCCAGTGGCAGATCCAGAGGCAAAGGCGAGGGGATAATCGCCAGAGGAGGAGGATTGATCCGAGTGGAATTGGTGGATATCACTCTCCTCAGAAAGCATCCTCTTGGCGTGTGGCCGCACGAGGTGGCCAGATCTGTCGGAATTAACGTTTGTCGGCCACTCCTTCAACCCTCGTCTCGTACTTGTCCAGGGGGAAGTCTGTTCTAACTTCTGTCTCCCCAACTTCAACCGAGTGTGATCTTTCTGGTCGACGTCCATCTGCTCGGAAGGGGAGGGTGAATCCCTCTGGCTCGACAGGTCTCCACTTGATTGATCTCGCTCTCCGCCGCTGCCACTACTACCATCTTCGCGGGCCCACCCAGCGACCGGGACGTGGAAAAGGAGTTCCTCGGAACCATGGGATGTACTGTGGATCGGCATGACGAGCGGACGGTCGGCCTGCCTGATAACATTTGTGACAATGGTCTCGTCTAGTGCCATACTCTCTTGAGGAGGTGATGGTTTCGAATCGCTCATTTCGACGTCCCGGTCGATACCGAAGGGAGGAGACTGGGATGATTCATGGGTCTGGCGGTTTCTCCTCTCCTCCTTTTTCCTCAACGCAGCAACCCTCCTCTTCCGAATACCTCGTCGGATCCCATCGAGGATTGCGTCGATGGCGATGAAGCCTCCGGTACGTCCCACCCCCGCGGAGCAGTGAAGGAGGACGGGTGGATGATCTAGACCTCGCTTGACGATGCCCGTATTAGGGTCCGCCTCATCAGGGCGGAGATTGTCGACAGTGGGTTTGGTCATGGGAATCGAGTCGACCTCTTGCTGGAGGCTTGTAACGAGGTTGAGGACACCTCTTGGGTCATCGGGGACATTGAGATCCGGCCATTCCAGGTACTGCATCTGGACAATACTTCGGGTGCCTGCCGACGGGAAGTCCTTGTTGCTGAGCTCGAGTTTTCGTGTAATCATTGGGTTCTTGGATCCAGGAGGAGAGGAAGGTCCTGAATCCCACGAGAACTCTGTCGGTTGGGTCTGACGCGACTGCCTTTCGTCCACGGTCTCCGTCGTCTGGTCCATTTTCAACGAGAATGGGCCGTACTGGCCGGAGTCCCAGTATTTGGAAGACTTGACGTGCATTCCTTCCACCTCCCGCGTCAGCATGACGATCACGTGCACGTTCTGCTCCCAGACGAGCCTGTTCCAATCGATCGTCAGGATCAACGTTTACGGCCCAGTCAATAACAATCTACGTACGTCCAAAAATCAGACAAGGTGGCTTCCAGAGGACCCTGTGTGGCGATATATCGCTTGTAGGTTCCGAGTGGTTGAACGAAACTCGCGTTGATATAGTCGTCGGAGGAACACCGGAGGAGACGAACTCTGGCGTGCTCGAACGGCCAGATGTTCCGATACCTGGGGTTGGGGTGAAAGTTTCAGTTATCCCGTCGACATCGGGTACGAGGTGGGCACGACATTACCTGTTCTTAGCACCCTTCTCAACACCTGCGGTAATACTGTACGGGAAAGAGACCTCCGTGCGGTTCAGCCTGGACTTATGGTGGCGTACTCGAGGAATAGAGACTTCAGGATTCTCTTCAGAGGGGCTGCCCGAGCTCGAGGAAGTCAACACACGACCGGACTCGCTCGAGTGATGTTGCATAATACCCATGAGCCTCCGCTGTTCTCCGAGCTCAATCCGATAGAACTGCATGGCGAGAGCCTCGGTTCCCTCCTCGATGAGGTCCTCGGGTGGCCGGGGGGCATCCGGCGAAAAGAGAGGAGGGGTCGTGTCCGGATCCGAGTCGCCAGTTGATGATGAGGATGAGGAGAACGACGAAGATGACGAAGTGTCTTCCTCCGTGTTTTCGGCAGAGTGTTCCAGAGGAGTGTAGTCATTGTAAGCCGGGGCAGCCCTTCGGGCCATATGGCGCAGCCACCGGAATGGGAGTTCCGAGATTCGTTCACGAACGGATGCCGGTAAGGTGAGCGGTATGCGTTCTGAGATGCCTTGCGACAACTCGACATTCTGGCGAACGGTATCGTAGAAGGGGTTGAACGCCACAGCATGCGATTGCAGCGGTGGAGACAGTGGAGCGGAATTGGTTATGGATGGATGAATACGGGCGGCCGGGAGTAATGAAGTGGGTTGAGTTGGAGAGTGCTGGGGCGCACGAGAGGGGCGATGGGAAGTTGTCGAGGAGAGGTTGAAGGCGGAGGAGGGCAACGCACTGGCCCTCAGGAGCCCAGCAGATTGGGAGGGTGACAAGGGGTCAAGAGTGTCGTCATCATCATCATCTTCTTCGACCTGCGCTTTGTCGGGACCGGAAACAACCAGATCTTTCCGCTCCCTCCAGACAGAGACAAAGCCACCCTTGAGCCAAGCGAGATGCTTCTCTGGCGGATATCCCTCACTCCGGAACTTTTTCAACAGCCCGTGGAGGTTTGAACCTTCTGAGATGTTGAGAGAGTCGGCGTCATAGACGAGGATTGATGACGCTTGAGCCCAGGCAGAAAATCTGGCTCGAGCAGACTTGGAAGAAAGCATGAGGGTCAGCTTTTCGAGAGAGTAGAGGGGCCGTTTGAGCAACGTTGACGGCACGGAGAGCGATAGAGCGTTTGTTAGACGTGCAGTGGTAAACGCAGCATGAGAGCGAATGTCGAGAATGAGACATTCGGGATCGTCAATGAATTGTCCAAGGTCAGAGGGGGGATGAGCGGAACAAAGAAGCTGAGACGAGGATGATGAATGCGTGGGTATTGTTGATGATGATGCTGATGATGAGGGTACGGGAAGAGGAGTGGGGAGGGAGAGAGCTGGTGCGGGCATTGAGAGAGAAAAACCATGTTTGTTTGGTTTTTTCTTGGAGCCGCTCGCTGTTGGAAGGTGGAGGGGAGGGGGAAAGGTGAGAGATGATGAGTCGAATCTGGACTGGATTGCCTTTGCGAACGAGTCGGTCGACTCTGCGGTATGGCCGGGTTTCGGGTTGGAGGCGGGGACGTTGGTGGAGAAGAAATCCTGGTCGGCCATGAGACGCTTGCCGGATGTCGGAGATGTTGCGGTAGAATGGGGGGAGAGGCAATTGCGGTAAGGACGGTTGGAGAGAGGGAAGAGAAAGAGAGAGATTATAGTGCTCGGGTTCTAGTTGACCGTCTGTGATCGACTAGTCCAGAACGAAGGTGACATCACATACAAACGCTGCAAGTTCTAGATGGCGGTGACGCAATTCGGTAACAGGTGTCAATAGATTTCGATTTCAAATGGGCTACCTGATTACAACGAACTGTAACGAGCTCTTTAATCAGTAATAAACGGACATATACTCTCTTATAACCCACCTCTGACGCCACCGACTCTGATATTCTGCTCCTGCCCCCCGCGTTGGCCGCCTCGGTCTTGCTTATCAAACTCAGAGTGCGACCGACCGTGCACACGTCCTTCCAAAATACGTTATTGCCGCCCCCCTCCGTTTCTAGGCACTGTTCCCTCAAGTCCATCATAAACCTGCGCAGCACCCCAAATTGTCACTGGGGCCCAAAGCTGTTGCACCGCTCGCCACGCACCCGTTCCATTCATCAATCTCGTCCTCCCTCAGACACGTTTCTCTCATCTCCCGCATGCATCCCATCATCTCCCCGTGCCGACGCTCTGCGAACGGGCGGCCGACGATCTCTCGAATCGCAAAGCCCATGTCCTGGACCGCCTTGCTGACCACGTCCCCCTGCGCAAGGTTTTTTCTCCAGTCGTCCAGGGGGCAGGAGAAGCCAATTATGCGCCCTTCCTCGCGTTCATCAATCTTGAGGTCTGGACTCGCTGATCGGTTTGGGGTGGGAAGGGCCGATGCACTGTGTGGGTCGCGGTCTGGTGCCGTCACTGCCCCGAGAAGGAGATGGTCTTCTTCGTCCTCCGTGTCGCTTTCGCCCGTTTTGGCGGCCCGTCGCTGCTTCTCGGGGGAAGACGCGTGGGGGGACTGAGTGCGCGACCGATTTGGCTGCCGGCCAGGAACAGGCGCCGAATCCAGCAGCAACATCTCGTCATCCGCGTCCTTGGCGAGCACGTGGTCCTTCTTCCGTCTCCGTGTCGCTTTAACAACTGAAATGGCGGTGCCAGTCAGGAATTGAATTCAAAAATGGGGCTCTCTTGCCTTTCTGGACGTCCATCGCGTTCCTGCAGTGATCCGCCGCTCCGGCCGCACGCCTCGCGACCTGGGTCGGTGGCCGCATGTACTTGGTCAGCTCAGGGTGTGGCACAGGCAGAGGGTTCTTCGCCAAGTCCGTAATCACCGCGCTGTGGAACATGGCTTGTTTGATTCGGTGAACCGCCGGGTTGTACGACATCCGATTGTCATACCACGGCTGTCGATCCCTGGGCGCGCGTGACGGTTGCTCGGTTAATCAAACGCTCCGGTCTGCTGGCCAGCACTTACCCGTTCTCGTCTCTCTCGCCTGCCAACGTCAGATCCATCGCATCCACGAATTTGTCCATCGCATCTTGTTGTGCTTCCGTAGGCAGGTACGGGTGCTCAGCCACCTCCTCCCCCGCCTTGCTGTACAGCGTCTCCAGGGACGCGAAGGTGTACTTGCGCACATCATCCGCGAAAGGCATCTGCCAATTCGATCAATGCCAACCTTTCTCCGATCTGATTGCCACACACACCTGGACCCAGAGCAGACAGTCCACCTTTTCAAAGGTGCATGCCGTGAGGACGCCCATTTTGGGGTCCATATCGTCCTTGGACACCATCCGGCCAATTGCCATCACCCCGACTTGGCTCATCCCCTGCACGATGGAAGACAACGCTACCTGTTGTCGCGGGCTGCTTGGATCTGCCCAAACGTATTGGACCTCTCCCATCGCCCATTCTCGACGAAACTATTGAAATCTGGGGTTGTTACCGGCAACCCAAGCTGAAAACACGACAGGCACGCACGTTTTTCGACTTAAAGAATCCGCAGATATCTATCCCTTTCTTGGTCTTGAGCCGATCAAACTGACCATCCGGACACGGCGTGTAGGTCGAGCCGTACTTGAAACCCTTGATCAGTTCTTCCCTCTCTACTCTGCGATCGTCGTCAAGCGTAACCTGCTCATCCCGGTCGACCCGAGCATCGTCATAGCCCGCCTTCTCTTCTTTGACTCGCATTTGATTCTCCTCCTCGTCATCGTCGTCAGATCTGTCCGAGTCCCGATAATATTCGGACCGTTTCTTGAGTTCGACATAGGTGTCTCCTTCGTCCTCATCCATCGACTCTTCGACATCGCCTGAGCCTTCCTCCCCGTCTTTATCTTTATCCTTCTTCCGGAGCATGACGCGCTTCCAGCTTTTGGGTCTCGTAATCGCCGTGCATTTACTTAGTTTTACCTGGATCTCCATGGATTCGGTTGGCTTACCCTGAACGTCACCAATGCGCAGGGTTGTGCCCATGAGGGCGGATTTTGTCTGCTTGATGTCAGGCCTGGAGATGTCCTCGAGGGCAAACTCGCAGGTGCCAACAATCCCATTTGCTAGCTTTGAGGCGAACATGTTGTAGAATTTTTCATTTTCTCTCTGTAATTCGGGTGTGAGAGGGTCATGAAGGTCATGATAAAATAAATACCTTAATTTTGGATTTATCCTGCTGCGCATACTGAAACCGATCTGAATCTTCGTCAAAGTCGACCCCACTGGGGTAGGATGAGCGCCTGGCCTGGGGTGCGGGGGTGCAATTGAAACATACATAATAGTGAGGATTATGTTGCGATCATTGACAGCTTGCGCGGTGTTTTCCCATTCGTCGAGCTCAATCGGGCTCTCGCCATCCGTGAGGATGACGATCTTGCGCGTCCAGGTCTTCTTGGAAAGATAGATGTGCTGGGTTTCGATTGCAACAATCAGCGCATCGATCGCTATGTCAAAAGATGTAGACATGAGATATGACGAAATAGACGGGAATTAAAAAGAGCCTCGCTGGAACGTACGATCTCCGCACACGTCTGTTGCACGAAGAGCATCGAGTCTGGCTATCGTGTTCGAGTTTGGTTGGGCGATGGGGATATATTCGTAAACATGTTCATATCCGTCGCCTCGCTCATTGAGGATGTTTTGGGTCTCTGGACCACAAGGTCAGACGCTGCGGAGCATACGACACTAGTAGCAGTGCGGCATGCCTGGTGTTCCGAATACGACCACGCCGCACTGGTCCGTTTTCCTGCCGTTGTATATCTGCGGGGAAACAGAATTGGGGGATGTTCGGTTTAAGGGGTCTAGGCTAACACGGCGTACCATTTCTTGGATCTTGAGCTTGACATATTGCAGGCCCCGCTCGAGGTTCGTCATTTCGATGGTCACGATGCCGTCCGCAGAGGGGACCTCGACCGTCCTGGTCCTGGCCATCGACGGAGAGAGGTCGACGACGAACACAGTGGCTGTGTACTGGAGAAATCAGTGACGAAAGCAGAACTTTGCGGGGTTGAATGTCTACCCCAGCTCGCTCCGCTGGCATGTCGGTTGGTGTGGCTCCAGAGAATCCTGGACTCGTTGCAGACGGCAGGACGGCCAGTATCTATTGATGACCGTGTTTTGATCACGTGCCGCTGTTGATGGTTACCTAAGCATTGCCTGGAAAGGAAGGCTACCCCTCTGGCCGACCCGTACGTTTTTCGTGGCCAACTCTACAGGCGTTGACCGAAGTGCGGACGCGGAAAGGTCAAGAGCGGATTCCGGACATACTCCCCGCCTCCGTCCCCACCATGCAAGCTCCTCCCCAGTCAATTCCCCAGAACATGCAGCAGAATGCCCAGAGCGCTGCCCTCATCCAGAAGAATAAAACAAATGCGCAGCTCCAGGCAATGGTTCAGGTCTGTGCCTCCCTCCAATCAATCCCCATGGCTTGTGTTTACCCTGCCCCAGCGCGCCAACCAGCTCAGATCCGTGGGCCACACACCCCAGACGAGCCCTGAACTCGATAAAATTCTCAAGGTCCTCGCTCAGTTCCAGGCAAATTTGGGTGTCAATCCCCCCGATCCTCAACAGTCGCGTCCAGGTGCGTGACGCGAATTTGCCTACCACATACCATCCCCTGCATTACTGACCGCTCACGTTTTCCTCACAGGTGACTCCAGTGGTCAGTTGACAAATGGTCACACCCCCGTCGTTAATGGTGTCCCTCCCAGCGTCCCTCAGATCGCCGTCCCTCTCACCACCACCCCCCTTCCCCTACGTAACAATCCACCTCACCCGCCCCCACAGTCCCCACACACTCCTGTCTCGTTTACCCCCGAACAGATTAACCACCTCCGCACCCAGATACACGCGTTCAAGCTCTTGTCACGCGGCGTTCCCATCCCAGAATCCATTCAGAATGTGATTAGGAATCCTCACCACACTACCACTGAACTGGAGAGGCTCCTTTCTTCCTCCGACCCGACCGCAAGAATCGTGGATAACGTCATCAAGACCCAGAGGTCCACTGAGAATACCGGTGTCGATTCTACTCCTGGCACCGGCTCCGCAGAATCCGCCTCATCTGCTGGAGGAGCAAGTCCTACCAAGGCCGCCCTGAAAGTCGAGGACAGCGAGACAGATGCTTCCGAGTTGCCAAAGGGCCCTTTCCTAGAGGACCAGACAGACTCTGGTATATACCCATACAACGCTTACGCCCACCCCTTTTCCCACTTCAAATCCCTCAAGGACCCCAAGTTACTCCATACACGACTTCAGCGACTTATTGTGCCATCACTCATGCCCGGAGGATTGGATCCCCACCAGATCATCGCCGAAAGAAACCGTTACGTCGATGCGAGAATCCAACAGAGGATAGCAGAACTTGAAGCGACGCCAGCCACCATGGGAGATGGAGGGTTTGAGAGCATCACCGACAGCGTTGAGGGTGCCGAGTCGAGTCACCTTATCAAGGTTGAGTCTCAGGGAAAGCTCAGAGCCATGATCGAGTTGAGGTCTCTCAGGGTGTTGGAGAAACAGCGCGCGTTGAGGGCCGCTGTTGCAGAGAGATTGACTCACGGAACAAACCTTCCCTTGAACCGCGTCGAGTTTCGGAGGGTCAGGAAGCCAACGGTTAGAGACGCCCGCCAGACGGAGACATTGGAGAGAAAACAAAGAGCCGACAGAGAGAGACAAGCCAAACAGAGGCACGTTGCCCAACTCAATGTCATCTGCGCCCACGGAAGGGACGTTCTCCAGGTCAACCGCCATGCTCAGGACAGGATTACCCGCCTCGGTAAATCTGTTTTGACGTTTCATACTCAGGCCGAGAAAGAGGAGCAGAAGAGGATTGAGAGGATCACAAAGGAGCGTCTGAAGGCCCTCAAGGCTGACGATGAAGAGACGTATATGAAGCTGATCGACACGACCAAAGATACCCGTATCACCCAGCTACTGCGACAGACCGACAACTACCTCGGATCACTTGCTCAAGCTGTCCGAGCCCAACAAAACGACGGACGGGAAAGCTATGACTTTGATCAGGAAGAAGGTCCTGCTAGCGAGGCCACCTTTGGCGCATCGACAGCACTCGACGACGGAGAGAAGGACAAGGTCGACTACTATGCTGTTGCCCACAGGATTCGGGAGAAGGTCACTAAACAGCCTGCCATCCTTGTTGGTGGTACTTTGAAGGAGTACCAACTCAAGGGTTTACAATGGATGGTGAGCTTGTACAACAACAAGCTCAACGGCATCCTCGCAGACGAAATGGTAATTGTGTTTCGACGGTGGCACCGTTTGTTGCTAACTCATAACTCTTCTATCCCTAGGGTCTGGGCAAGACCATCCAAACTATATCTCTCGTCGCTTTCCTGATCGAATCCAAGCGCCAGCGCGCCCCTTACCTTATCATCGTCCCTTTAACCACCATGACCAACTGGCAGGCCGAGTTTGCCAAGTGGGCCCCGTCTGTGAAGATGATCGCGTACAAGGGTAACCCAGCACAACGGCGAGCCCTCCAAGGGGAATTGCGCATGGGTCATTTCCAAGTGTTATTGACGACTTACGAATTCATCATCCGTGACCGACCTCACCTCAGTAAGATCAAGTGGATCCATATGATCATTGGTTGGTCACTTCCCCACCCACACCGGCCGTCGCTAATCGATATTCGCTAGATGAGGGTCACCGCATGAAGAACACTCAGAGCAAGCTGTCTCAAACCTTAACGCAATTCTATCACACTCGGCATCGTCTTATCTTAACCGGAACCCCCTTGCAGAATAACCTTCCTGAACTGTGGGCGTTGCTCAACTTCGCCTTGCCTAAGATCTTCAACTCGGTCAAGTCATTTGAAGAGTGGTTCAATACACCGTTCGCAAATTCTGGAACGGGAGACAAGATGGAGTTGAACGAAGAAGAGGCCCTGCTTATCATCCGACGTCTACACAAGGTCCTGCGTCCGTTCTTGTTGAGGCGACTGAAGAAAGACGTCGAGTCCGAGCTCCCGGACAAAGTGGAGAAGGTGATCAAAGTCAAGATGAGCGCGCTGCAGACGCAGCTCTACAAACAGATGAAGAAGTACAAGATGATTGCGGATGGTAGAGACAAGGGAGGGTGTGTAACAGATCCTTCTGCTTTTATTTTTCGCGAGCTGATTGTAGTATTAGGAAACCTGGTGGCATCAAAGGCCTGAGCAACGAGTTGATGCAGTTGCGAAAGATTTGCCAACATCCCTTCTTGTTTGACAGTGTCGAGGACAAGATGAACCCCACTGGCCACATCAACGACACCCTCGTTCGTACCTCCGGAAAGATGGAACTTTTGTCGCGTATCCTCCCGAAATTCTTCACGACCGGGCACAGGGTTTTGATTTTCTTCCAGATGACGAAGGTCATGGACATTATGGAAGACTTCTTGAAAATGATGGGTTGGAAGTATCTCCGGTTGGATGGTGGTACGAAAACCGAGGAGCGTGCCGGCCACGTCCAAATGTTCAACGCTCCAAATTCGGAGTACATGGTCTTCATCTTGTCCACCAGGGCCGGTGGACTTGGTCTTAATCTGCAAACTGCCGACACTGTCATCATGTGGGACTTGCTTAGCATTCCTCAACTACGCACTGACTCAACATCACCTTTCATAGCTTCGATTCCGATTGGAATCCTCATGCTGATCTCCAGGCTCAAGATCGTGCACATCGTATCGGACAGACCAAGGCAGTCCGCATCCTTCGGTTCATTACCGACAAGAGTGTTGAGGAGGCGATGTACTCCCGCGCACGATTCAAGCTCGACATCGACGACAAGGTTATCCAAGCCGGTCGTTTCGATAATAAGTCTACGCAGGAGGAGCAGGAAGAGTTCTTAGTAAGTCTACTTTCTCTCCCGCTGTTCCACCCTAACTTCGGTTGTAGCGGTCTATCTTGGAAGCAGACCAGGATGATGACAATGAGGAAGCAGGAGATATGAACGACGAAGAGATCAACGAAATTCTTGCTAGGTCGGAAGAGGAGGCGGTACTATTCCGTGACATGGATATCAGACGGGATCGCGAAGCTCAGGAGTCATGGAAGGCCGCCGGGCACCGCGGAAAGCCACCTCTACCGTTGATCCAGCTCGAGGAGCTCCCCGATTGCTACAAGATCGACGAGCCGTTCGAAGTGGTTGATACAATTGACGAGGTAGAGGGTCGTGGTCAGCGCCGCAGGACTGTTGTCAATTACAATGACGGTTTGGACGATGACCAATGGGCTATGGCGCTCGAAGATGGCGAGGACATCAACGAGGTTTCAGACCGGAATCGCAGGTTGGAGCCCGCGGTGGGAACCCCAATCCCAGAAGCATCCGACTCCAAGCGCGGCCGCGGTCGTGGAAGGAGAGGAAGGCCGAGACTTAACGATGACGATGGCGCTTCGAATGGCAAACGCAAACGTACGAAGGCTGCCTCTGTGACTCCATCCATAAACGACGACGACGAGGAGCGTGATTCGGTGAGCCTATCGCGGAGCCCCGTCTCCCCAAATGCTAATCGATATTACAGAAACGTCGGAAGACGAAGGCGAAAGACGTTCCAGGATCAATCAAGGAGAGGATGAAGAAAGCTTTTAACGAGTGCTACAAGGCCGTTATCAACTGCGAGGAAGAAGGCACCGGCCGAAAACGCTGTGAGCTTTTCCGAGAAGTTCCCGACCGTAGGGTACGTACTTCTTTCCCCGTCAGAATTATTGCTGTCCTTTTACTAAGATTCGGGTGTAGGAGTATCCTGACTACTACCAACTGATCGAGAAACCTATTGCCTTGTCAGCCCTACGGAAACGCATCAACTCGGGAACTTATAAGACGGTAATTGAGTTCCAGGATGACTTCAGGCTCATGTTCAACAACGCCCGGCAATACAATCAGGAGGGCTCCTGGGTGTACAATGACGCTGAGGAAATGGAGAAGGTCTTCGATGCCGCCTATAGCCGCGTGATGACCGGTTCGGGGCTTCCTGACGCCCCTGGTGGTTTACCGGGAATGTCGGACTCAGCTTTGACGCCTATGGAGGAGGATATCCCACCTCCGTCTTCGACCTCAAAGCAGAAGGGGAGGAAACAGATCATCAGTGACGATGAGTACTTGACTCAGAGCGAGAATGATGATTGATAGAGCCTTGTGACTTTTTTGCCTACCAGTGTTTCCTGCTTATTACTTTAGTTGTAGTTTGTTCTCACCTGTAATATCACCTACGGGTCCGTTGGCCATATTTTCTTCATCCACCCTTTGTGCATGTGTAATCGGGGAGCAGCTCTGACCGATAAATGCCCACGCCTCGCCACCATTGCAAGGCCCGGGTCTTGTCAATAACGGTTATATGATAAGGTTGTGACACCCCTCAGCCCTCGAGAACGCGGGAACTGGCCAGTGCTTGCGAGTAGCGCATTTCGAAGGTGGGGGAGACCCTAGCCCATGCGATCGCAGGGTTAGCACCACGCTCGGAAAATGGCCTCAGGGTAGATTGGCTTTGCCACAGGTTAACCTAGTTCTGTCACCAAGAAGCCGAATCCCCTTCCGGCAATCCGACCACATCACCGAAGGTGAGGGTTTGGGTGGGTGCGCACGCTCTCAGAGGCCCTGTTCGCAGGAGCATTAACCCCTTGAACTAACGGTCATTGGTAAGTGAGCCATAGAAGTCCGAATTCTGCAGAAGGTATTCTCATACTTGGAACTCGGGGCTCGCAGGGGGTGATTCTCGAGGATGGTTGCTTCTGGCACAAAGGAGGCTATTCGCTGACGATGGAGACATTCAAGGAGCAAGGTCCACGCCGTACTTTTGTCATCCACGTCCATAGTCCCCAAGGTCTGATCCCCCTGTGACCGAGGTAGAATTCATTGGTGGCGACATTTGATCAGCAGGAAGGCGTGTATAGATCAAATAGGTCACCGCTGGAGAGAAGTGTAACGATATGTACATATGGGCGTGCTAGTCAATTATCAAGTGTCCTGAACGTAGTTACCTGCGGGAGAAGGCTCTGTCGGGGATCCAAAACCTAGAAGCAAGCACATACCTGGGAAGACACCTTGTACGCCATTTAGCTTTCCGGTCCACCAATCCTCAGCACTGGCGGTCTTCTCCACAACTTCGATGCGGTCGCCGGCCCTGAATGACAGATCACCGTCTGCTTGTGCCTCGAAATCGTAAAGAGCAACAACGTATTGCTTCGGCGGTTCAATCTTCGGTTTCGGCTTTAGAGGTGGGGGAGGTGGTGGTTTCTTCCCAACCACACTACTGGCGCCAATGCCATTACCAACGGTGTATGGTGGAGGTGGCGCGGTTATTTCCTTGTTGAAGGAACCCGGAGGGGGAGGTGGGGGTTTCTTGAAGGAAGACGCAGTAGAAGGCGATCTCGACGGCGGGATGCCGCGTGAGCTCAGAGAACTGGCTGTAGACAGTGTAGTGTTGGACCTCCCGACACCACCACCACCGGTGAGTGCCCGATTGGACTGCACCAATCGTGCTGGATAATGGAGAGGGGTCAAACGGATCCGGTTATGGTGGATCGAGGTCAACCCTTACAAGTGCTGACGATTCGCTTGGTGATGGCCATGTCCTCAATCTGCTGCAAGGCATCCGGCCTTTTGGCTTCGTAATCGGCACCGATATCATGAAATGGCAGAGAGACGTCATATTTGCCTTCAGTAAAGCCGGAGAGCTTCTCTAAGACCATATAGTAAATGTTCAATCTGTCATTGGGTGAGGATAACTGCTGTATCGGGCCATGGCAAACCTACTGCATATAAAAGAAGCTGTGGTATAGTGGCGCAATGAACCTAGAGGCGAGGAGCAAGAATCGAGGGAGGTCTTGTTTCATTGCAGAGTTGATATAATCGAATTCGTTTGTAGCGATCTCAAAATCTTGTTCAAGCTACGACGGGCATTAGCAAAGTTACACCTTTGACGGGGTCAAGCAAACCTTGAACAAGTTCTTCTCATCGCTCAAGCTCTTGTCTTTCTTCTCCCTAAGCTTGATCAACGAGTTGTTGAACCTATCATAATCGACCAGCTGATAAAAATCGTTAGAGCTCTTTGACAAAGGAGCGAAGCTGGAGAAAGGATTCGATCAGCAGTGGTTCACCTTATGTTCGCGCTTTGTGATACTTTTGCGGACCGCTTTGACAACCTCCTTGAATTCTTTCAAGGGGCCGACAATCCTGCTCTGGATCAGTTCCAGCTCCGGTGGTACTGCAAGATCGAGCTCCGCCATGAGTTCTTGGTATGAGACAATGTTCTCAAATGTCGCGGCAGAATCCGGATGCTGCCTGGCCAGGTCGAATTCCCCGGTGACTGGGGAGAAGAGGGCGTTGAAGTGATCAGCAAATCCTACACCAGCACTGAACATAGCTGAGGGCGAGAAGCGAGTGGTCAGGTCGGAGATTGGGCCGCCGGTGGTACGTAGCACGGACCCTTTACGTGTTCGCAGAATTGGGCTGCATCCTTGAGGATTTTATCGGTGGATCCTTCGATTGCGGTGAAGTTACGATTGAGTTCATCAAAGTCCTTATCGACAGAACCTGAGATTTGGAAGCAGTTCGGACACGGGCGGAGATAACAGGGAAATATTATGGAAATCCGTACGTTTCGACATGCCCACTTTCGTGGTGACCATGTGGGGTGTCCTTAGGACGATTGTCAGGACAATAAGTGGGAAGCAGGAGGAGAGGCGGACCGCATGACAGCCTTTGTTAGCCCTTTCATGGCTGGAAGATACCTGTATCTCGAACTCGGAGGGTCAAGGGATGGTAGCGATTGCGAAGAGAGTTTGGAGTGGGTGCGATAACTTGGCTGGCGCTTGTCTCCTGCTGCGTTATGTCCGAATTTGCGACTCTCACTGGTTATTACAAGTTCCTCTTCCTGTACCTCGAGCCCTGTAAGCAGATGTGCGGTGCAACTTGCTTCGTTCTCACAGAGTCGCAGTCACTACAATATATCCTGCGTTTTACGTCTTTCTCTATCCAGGTGCACAGCGGTTTTACGACGATTTGATACCAGGAAGCGCTGCTTCATTGGTGTTCGAGCCTCGCACGAAGATGGCAATTTGGCAGTTGGCCAACTGTGCGTATAATCTAGGCCTGTGTCATGCTGCATGCCGCTCAAGCGACCCTTGGCGATCCAGGCTATTTCCTGCTGTCGCTCATGTCTTCGTTCGTGTTCAGGGCGGCAAGGGACTCGGTGCCCAACCCCATCTCACAGGAGAGGCTGGTCGGTGCTGTGCTCAAGGTGTTGGCCATCGCAGACGTAAGCTTGTCCACTGGCCTGTGGATTCAGATGTACTCATGAGGTGGGATAGGTGACCCAGTATGCCACCTACCCATCGTACACGTAAGGCGTTCGTTCACTTCATTCATTTCCGTGCGGTTTCAGCATAGCCATCTCTTTCATTGGCCTGCCCAAAGAGGTTCGGCTGGACTTTGGTGCGTGGAACGCAGTGACTCATGGCAACATTACCGTAAGGAAGGGTCCTTCTCCGCTGATGAGCGCACCGTTGCTGACGCCGACACTGATCATCACTCAGTTTGTTGCCCTTCTCCTCGTCTCCAGGTCAGTGGGACATACCTCGGGCATTCCGGGTTTGCCATGCGGTTGCTGACTGTTTTGTTCTCATCGTTCCGCGCAGGCTGAGCTGGTTCTGCGGGGTTGGTCGGGAGAGGTTTTATTACGGGCGGCGGGCGCAGAGAGGTGGGCGCGGCTGGTCGTAGCGTATCGTCTGTAGGGTGATCGATGGTCGTCAACGGCTCGTGGGTGTGCTCTCGCCTGTATTCCTTACTTGCCTCCAACGCTCTTGTGCGCGCCTTTGGCCAACCGCACCTCTCCTTTCTCTCTCTTTTCTCCCACATTCCGCAGGCGGCTTCTCCACTCGTATTAGTCTGCGCCTCCTTTCCGTCGCCAAGCCTTCCGGCAGGTCCTGTGCCGTTATCACTAAAACCGCTGACCCCGGGCCTCCGAGTGCAAACGAGCTCTGGCCTCTTTCCTCTTCTCTCCCAGTATGTTGTTGCCCTGCATACTGGTCCTTTTCCTTTCTTTCTCCAATGCGCTCGGTTCGTCGCCCTCCTCAAAGCTTTCTCCTAATCTCCTGACTCCCCATCCAAGCTTCCAGCATCACCCCGAGGCCACTCAAGCGGATTGCACACCCGGAAACTCTGGCCATAGAAGTCCTTCCCCGCGCTCAGACCGTTGACTACGACGTCCTCAATCGCCGTTCTCGTTCCCTCGATTCGTCCGCCCTACTCCATTCAGACTCGTTCCGTCTCACCTTATCTGCGTTTGGAGAAACTTTCCATCTTCATCTACGACCTAATGACCATCTCATCCACCCCGCCGCACGCATCAAGTATTTCTCCACTACGCCCGACGGCCAAACGGTTCTTACCCGCACAGTGCCCCTTCTCCGAGAATCCGTAAAAGCTTACTATGGCGATGTCATTCCCGCTCATCTCTCCGAAGAGAGACTGCGGCTTGATGCTGCCAGAGTCGTGTCGGATACAAAGAATCGGCTTGGCTGGGCGCGTATCATGGTTCACTACCAGGGCGATTCCAACACGGGGGCGCCTCCTGTCTTCGAGGGTGCATTCACCGTGAATGGCGTTACCCATCATATTTCAACCTCCGACAACTATCTGCGGAACAAACAACAGCTTGACCCCGAAATCGTAGACGTAACCCACTCAGATGCCGGCCTCGTGATCTGGAGAGATTCTGACGTCCTACCGCACCACGAGGAGGCCGCGCTCCGCTTGAAGCGCGGTTTGCCTCCCAAGGTTTCTCCTCTCCAGCGACCTGCCTCATGTGCACATGATTCCCTCACCTATAACACCGACCCGTATGAGAACCCTGCATTGAGGAAGCCGCCACCATCCTCGTCATGGTATGATCCATTCAGCGTGCTAGGCACGTACTCCACATCTCCCAACATTTCCGCTTACAAACGAGATGATGTTGCTGGGGATGGAATGAACACAAAGTCAGCCTTCACCCCCCCTGACAATTGCACGTTGTCTCAATTTTGACCTTAGCTTTGTCGACCATATTGGAGATGGATCTGGATGTCCTTCCAGTCAAAAGGTCGTCTACATGGGTGTCGCAGCCGACTGCACGTACACCCAGCGGTATGGGTCTCAGGACAACGCAACCCAGCAAATCCTGAACGACTGGAACTCGGCAAGCGCTTTGTATAGGAACACATTCAGAATCTCGCTCGGTATCGTCGAGTTGCAAATCATGGATCCCACCTGTCCCACTGCCACAGATCCCGCGGTACCCTGGAACATTGACTGCGGGTCCGTGACGCTCAACGACCGTCTTTCGCTCTTCTCTCAATGGAGAGGAGACAAGGGTGCGGATGGCACTGGCCTCTGGCATCTCTTGTCGAGATGCACGACTGGTTCCGAAGTAGGCATTGCCTGGTTGGCAACCTTGTGCGTACCTTCCTTCCTGGATCACGCGTTTTTATTCAATCAATCCGGTGGTATAGGTGCCAAGTAACCGCTTCTGGAAGCTCCCCCAACGTCGTATCGGGCACTGGGGTCTCTACCGCTGGAAGGACTGAATGGCAGGTGATTGCCCATGAGATTGGTCACAATTTCGGTGCGATTGTAAGTTATCCGTCTCCTTTTCTACAATGATCCACTTATTGATGATCGAAACCATAACCTCAGCACGATGTAGGTCTTCTCGGCCTTTCTGTCGGAGGGTTCCAGCGCTGATTATGTGTTTCAAAGTGTGCGGATGGCTGCACGACGTCCAGCGCTTGTTGCCCGTTGAGCACGAGTACGTGCAGTGCTAGTTCTCAATTTATCATGAGCCCCACCGCCTCCGAAACCGAGTCCCAGTTTTCCCCTTGCAGTATCGGCAACATTTGTAAGCTTCCTCGGTGATCCGAAGTTCTTAAGACCTGACGGCAGCGTAATTTCGAAGGTTCATTGATGATGGGGGTTGGAGGCGGCCAGACGAATACGTCTTGCATTCTTGACCCCGATCCTACGCGTCAAGTCATCTCTATGCAGATGTGTGGTAATGGCATCGTGGAAGCGGACGAGGAGTGTGACCCGGGTTCGGGTAACAACTCAACTTGCTGTGATACACAAACCTGCAGATTCAGAGCTGGAGCGGTGTGCGACCCAGGTAGTACGACTTGCTGCGCGGGTGATTGTCAGTTTGCCCCGAGAACACAGCTATGCAGGGCGTCCAGGGATGATAGGTGTGATACGCCCGAGTTTTGTACCGGCAACTCGTCGACGTGTCCCGCAGACATCACTAATCCAAACGGTGAAGACCTCTTGCTCCTCTCATCCCGACCTTTCTCACACCTCTTACAAGGCCAAAGCTGTGGGACTGGAGAGCTAGCGTGCGCTAACGGTATTTGCACGTCATTAGACTGTATGTTTCCTCCGCGCCATGCCCATTCACTTTATCGGAATACTGATTGTCCTTCAGCGCAATGCCAGTCGGCAGGTTCCACGCTCGGGCTGACCAGGGCATGTTCGGCCAAGAATGACAGGTCATGCCAAGTCTCTTGCCAAGATCCCAGAACAGCCAACCAGTGTATCGTGCTCCAGACACAGCTGGTTGATGGGTCACCCTGCGGTGCGCGCCCCTTTGTTTGTGGTAACAACGCCGTTGCTAAAGTGCGTGTCAACAGGTTACGGCGGGACGTGTTCGAGCGGAAGTTGTCAGAGTGGCTCAGCCTGGGATACCTTCACAGTAAGATACCTTCTCGCGTTCTTCGGATATCGAGGTGCTGATGTGGTACCTTGTCAGGCATGGTATACCCAGAACCTACAGATCTCGATTCCTGTCACGGTTGTAGCGGGTCTATTTGTCCTCATGATGATAGTGTGCTGTTTCAAAGGTACGGATGCTACCAAAATCCCCTTGCTCCAACCGACGCTGATTGTGTTCACAGCAGCGTTCAGGCGTGCCAACGGGAGGCGGTCAAGAGGACTGTCGGCAGAACCTGCATTGGCTCGCGTACGCGCCGAGCGAATCTCGAGCTGGCCAGTGGGAAACATTCCCGGTGGTACAGCCCAAGATCATAGCGTTTCGTCGAGACGAATGATGGAAAGTGGACCTGGTATGGCTGGGATCGGGGCAAACAGGCCTACCCGCCAGAACAGTGCGCTTTTGTTCAATGGCCCACCGATTTCTCGCCCCCCAGCGTTGCAGCCTCGCCACTATCATCACCGATCCAGAAGTAGTGGTAGCGGTCATCCACAAGGGTGGGTGGACGACAGCATCTACAATGGGCCCGGGTATCAACCTCGGTATTAAGTACTGGACCTCCAGTATTGCACATTTTCCGTTCTTGCATCTTATTCATTTCATTTCTGCCCCTAATATGGAGAGGACCATTTCTCTTTGATTACCTACACCAGATACAATGAAACCTGTGTTATCCTCGTCTGTGCAAATCGGGGTATCCAGTGGGATCGTTCCCTACTTCGCTTTCAAACCGGGTGACTGTCCGTTAGAATAAACAGATGCGCGGTTTGGGGAAAATCCATGGCCCGACGCAACGGACGGGGTCCTGACAGCTCCCTTATAAGTCCATTGATATTCATCTAGGATCATGTGTACACAAGTGTAACCTTGTGGACAGTCACCCACCGGGTGACTGTCCGTAGGATTTGAGATATCCCAAAATGACGTAGAAGCGGATGCCGGTAGCCGGGATTCGCGCTGCCGAAGACCCGACAGAGTGGCAGAGATCTCTGCACCTTCCTTAAAAGTCTCTGGGTACTTATTCGTCTAGATTTGTATACGCATGGTGTAGCCTTATGGACAATCACCCAGTCATTCACTCTGATAAATACGAGTATCCGAAGAAGAAGAAAAGAACTAAATAAAACTATCGAGTGTAGAAGAACGAAATGTGCCGAAGGGGTGTGCGAGGAGGAACTAGTAATTAAACTGTACGCAATGCTTAGAAATACAAGTATACTTAGAGGTTGGGGGTTGAATCGTCGAGATAGGTGTAACGTAGCGAGAGCAAGAATCACGATGAACGTAGACGTAGGAGTATGCGCCATGAAGGACCTCATCAAGGTCCGTATTTAGTTTTTTATTTACTTAGTTTTTACGGGCATGACCTGGGAAGGGGTTGGGCTGCTGCTCCTGCTCCTGCTGGGAAGGGTTACTCGGGCCAGCAGGATACGTCTGATCGTAGGATGGGGGCAGGAGAGGGTCGTTGATATTGGGTGATTGGGGAACGCCGTTAGCGAATCCTTGTGAGACCGGGGGCTGAGAAGTGGAAGCATACGAAAGAGCAGTGGGGCTGATTGGTGGAACGGTCGTAGGCTGGGCGTTGAACGGGAAGGGCTCTACGTCTTTGTTTTCCACGAAACGCCCCACATTGCCGCCTCGGTCTTCGGCGTCCAAAATATCCTTGAGTTTTTGCCGATCGCGGCGGCGGATCCAGAGGAAGATGGCCAACGAGATGATGGCAATACCACCGACACCTCCCACAACGCCACCGACAACGGGACCGACGATGGACGGTGGATTGGCGCGTCGGGCAAAGCCGATTTGATCATTCTGAGCAGAGTTGGGGTTTCCAACTTGAATGATGCTAGAAGCGATCCGTGAGATCCAAAGCATGCGGACAAATGGGTCATGGGACTCACACATAGAGCGAGCTCAAAAAGGCGCTTCCGAATAGATATTGCCTGTTGTTGGCATCAGCCCAGCCCTGAATGTTGCTCACACAGGTACCATCATCCAATTTTTGGACGAGGAGTGCTTGGTCTACCTGCCAAGCCTGCCCTCCAATGATGGTAGAGAGAGAGAATTTGGAGTTGCACGGAACGACGTAGATAGTAGACTGGCCATCGTTAGCTGGTCTGGAGGATGAATCTCTGACGGCGGCGTCTATAAGAAGATGGAGGGATGATGAGCATGTGGAGACGGTCCAGGGGTAATTGCATATTCACTCACGGATCAGCTGGGCTTCCTGAGACGGGAAGAACATGTTGACGTAGTATGGGTCAACGGTGGAAGTGAGGTCTTGATTACTGTTGGTAACGGTAGTGCCTCCCGTCTTAAACTGCCAGCCGTCGATCTCGAAAGTCGCAACATCAGAGTTGGTGACGGTGGTGAGCCTCCAGGTGATGTCACCATCATAGGCGCTCGGGTCAGGTGCGAGCCAGTGGAGAGAACCAGCGTTATCAGAACCCTGAGAAGTAGGAGGCTGAAGGGCAAGACCAAAGGTGACGGATTGTCTAGCAGGTTGACGGCCGAAAATTCCCCCAATAACGCTCACGTTGAGGTGATCGGTAGAGCGGCCCGAAGACAGGCCAAACAAACCAGAGACCTGACCGTTGTACACTTGGGAAGACTGGTTGGACATGAGAACTAGGAGGAGAGTGCGGCTGATTAGACCCCACAATGGTCTCTGGAGACGCTGGGGGATTTGATTTACGCACTGGTCTGGTTGAGGTAAGGCCAACTGGAGCCGTTCTTCGCATGGAGGGCGCAATCCTCCCTGATGAGTGGGCCAGAGGTTGAAGCACCTCCGATGAGATTGACGTTTGCAGAGTTTGGGAGAGACTGGGCAGTCGTTGAGCCTTGCTGGTTGTACCTGAAGATCTCGGATGATCAGGATCGGCGATGAAATTAATAAGGGAAGCAGCTTACGAGCTCACGTTGCCGCAAGTGCTGCAGCCCAGGCCGGCAACGGTCACGAACGGAGTGCTGGTCGTGAGCACGAAATTGAAGTTTTGTGCAGCGGCACCGGAGGCCTGGAGGGGGTCCAAGAGGTCACGTCAGGGGAGCCGAGCAAAGATGCGGCGTGGATACTCGCCATCTGCGCATTAACCGTGTATCGTTGACTGGCATCAGAGGTGAGCTGGACATTCCAGAAAGTTGGGTTGTCCGCCGCAAGGGCCAGAGAGGCGTAGAGGAGGAGGGGGGAGACTCGTCTCATGGCGGGAGCGTTGGTGCGGAAGAGGGAGAGGGAGGTCCGCGGGAGTGTTCGTGGGATTATATATACGTTTGATTGGTCAACCTGTGCGCCGGGGAGCTGGGATAAGGACAGCTCGGCCATCCCGAATCTGTTCGAAGGGTGTCCACTAGTACTGATTTGGCGATCATCTCCTGCAGTACAGCAAGCCGCCCATCACGTAATGTCGGGAAAGCCCCCCTCTCGGCGGGACATATCTCTGTATATCACGACTCCTACACTATTTCAGCTAAATGCAGCACAAAGAATAAAGAGTGGAAAGCCAAAGGAAGCTACGCAATGGAAACAGAACCTTACACCGTCGGCGAAACGGCGAATTTAATGGTGTGCGCTACAGTTCGGAAAGCAGGGAACAAAAAGAGATAAAATGGCACAAGGGGTCTCCGAGAACGACAGGTGAGCAGGCGAAAACATCAGCAACTTAGAGCCACGTGAAGAAACGCCTCTCGTAGCGGCGACCATTCCGACTGCCCCTGCGGCCGTTCTGATTGTTATTACCGTCATTCTGACCGTTGCCGTTGTTGTTGCCGCCATTGCCGTTGCCGTTGTTGTTGCCGCCATTGCCATTGCCGTTGTTGCCGCCGTTGCCATTGTTGTTGCCACCATTGTTGTCATTACCACCAACGGTAAACTGAGTGTACGATCAAATGTCAAAAAGACTGCAAAGTAGCAGGAAAATACACGCACGTAAACAGCGTCATCTACAGCTCCACGCTGGGCAACTGGCATGACAACAGATTGATGGTTCGCAGCGGAGCTGATGGAAGACAGCCTGTAGGTACCAGCAGGGAGACCGTTGGTGACATCCGCAGTGAGCTGGCCGTTAGCAGCCGCATTGTTGAGACCCTTGAAGAAAGCGAAGACACGCGGGTTTGTGGGTTGTGTCGAGTCAAGGGATGGGATCTCTTCAATGACGACGTGGTTGTGTCCGATGATCTGCCCAGCATTGTTGAGTTGTTGAGGCGCAGCATAATAGGTGTTGGCGGCGTTGGTGAAGGCACCGGTTTGCATCCCTCTCGTATTCTAACAAGCATGTGAGCGGGGACGGTATAGTGAGCACGAGCGGGGCACAAACCATGACAATGGTGAATGCGGTGTCGGGCTGGACGTTACCACCGTTGGGAGGGAACTCAAACTTGACGGAAGGCATGTTATCGACACTCGGAATATCACCCATCGGTGTAGGGTTGCACGAGCCAGCTTGAACCTGCTTGCCATTTGTGATGGTCTTGCCAACGCAGAAGCCGATGAAGTTGTTGCTAGGACAGGGTTAATCGTGATATCCTTCTGCGAAAGACCATTAGCGGGCTTACGTGCTGACGACAGAGTCCGCTTCACCATCTGCCTGACCCTGACCATCAATTTGCTGAATGACGGAGGGATCCAAAGCTGAATGAGCGTGTCAGTATGTATGAAGTCCGGAGGCAAGGAAGGAGACTCACTGAGGGAAGTCTGAGGGTCGTTGTTTCCCCCACCACCGTTGTTGTTGTTTCCTCCGTCACCGTTGTTGTTGTTATTGCCTCCATTGCCGTTGTTGTTGTTGTTGTTGCCTCCGTTCTGAGTATTATTACCACCATTCCGACCGTTGCCGTTGCCGCCAAACCTATTGTTCTGGGTGCGCGGGTAGAGATCAGTAATCAGATGGTGGGGTTGTTTGGGAGACTTACTTGACGAGCTATAAGACCACTTGACTCGGGGACGAAGAGGGCAACGGAGAGGTGGGCAACGGCAAGGAAAACGAAAGAGAGCTTGAAGCACTTCATGGCTCTTTGTACAGACGGGAGAGAAAATCAGGGATTTAAGTTGGGAATGGGGGGAAAATGACGGTGGGGGTTCGAAGCAAGCTTCTTTGTCAAAAAGGTTGTGAAAAACGAAGGTTCTAAAGGGAGAGAGGGATGGGGAGAAAGGTTGTCAGTTGGCACGCTGATCGTGGAATATACGGTTTGATCTTACAAAGAAAATGGTAAGCAGCGCTGCTGCGAGGCTTAGCTGACCCTGGCCGATAAGGCTTGAAGAGAAGAGGGGAAAAAAGAGAGAGCGTGAAGAGAAAGTTGGAGAAGAGAGAGGGGGGAAAGAGGTAGCGACGTTGATCGTGGTCGGGACGGTTTATAACAAGGATGGACCATTTGGACACGCATCCATGGCGACGGTCGACAGAGACAACGAGGTCAAGACAAATTCAAATAAGTAAGTAATCATATATTCTCTCTCACGCGATTGGTCTAAATTCGCTTCGCTATATTTACCACGCACGCATCAGAACGCTCATCAAATTGGAGATAGAAACGACTCTCACCATTGGCCGAATTCTTCACAAGGGCGAGGAAAGTCGCCAAAGTATCCAACTCGTGCACTGATTCGTCGCGGAAGTGCCGCTCCGCTAATCTGGCCAGAACAATGTCCAAATCGGCGACGTCGGCGAGGGTTGTTGTCCTGTGCGAAGAGGAGGGACCGGCGGAATCTTCGTCGTCATCAACGGAGCGGTAATGCCTAGCGCTAAATGCAGGGTGATCGTGTTGTTGTAGTGTCAGTCTGTTGGGATTAATCAGCTGGTGGTGGTGGTGGTGGTGCTGTTGCTGAGCGTTGTGGTCTGTCGGCGTAGTGGCCGCGACCATAGGGCTGGGAATTTTGATTGGCTGACCGTGTTGGGGATCGAGGAGAGCTTCTGGAGGTGGCGGACTCAGGGCTGAGATCGGGGACGGGTGTAGCAGGGGCGTAATGTCAAATTGGACGAGATACTGGTGGACAACTTCCCTTGGAAGGGTGGTGAAGTCGACCTGTGGATGTATGCGTGGTCACAGTCACGTATGAATGATGTCGACGCGGTCAAACGCACGAGAGAGGGAGGTGATGTTGCCAACTCTTGGGTTCTACGTGCTGTCCATGAGACCTGGGACACGAGGGGGAGATAATGGACTCGTACACAGATTGGACTTTCTTCCTTTTGGCCCTCCTGCCGTCTGGGACGACAGTCTTGTCAGCGGAATCTCTTGGACGTTTGGAACCGGAAGCGCCGATGTAGGCGGCATCGTCGTCCTTGGGTTTCCTCCTCGAGGTCTACGGCGTGTTTTGTAATGTGAGCGGGGATAGCGACGAGGAGGGAGAGGGGGTGTAAATACCCACCGAGGACTGTGGAGGCATTTGGACGAATTCTCTCCGTCTGTGATCGAGGTTTTCTCTTCGTATATACGCTGGGTCGAGGCAATGTTGGTATAAGAACCAGGGCGGTTTCTCTCCTCTCTCTCTCTTCGTTTCCACCACCACCTCTCTCTTTCGCTCTCCCTGATGTCCTCCTTTGGCACTCTCTTCCGGGTCACAACCTACGGCGAAAGCCACTGCGCCTCGGTCGGTGCGATCATCGACGGGTGTCCCCCGGTAGATCATCCATCGTTTCTGGCAGAAACCGTGGATCGCTGACGACGGTCGACTTAGGGCTTGGTGTTGGACGCAAAGGACATTCAAGTCCAATTGACTCGCAGAAGACCCGGGCAATCTAATCTCACCACTCCGGTACCTTTCCATTCATTGACCGCAAAAACAGCACCAAACATCCGTTATCTAGAGATCTGAAAAGGACCTCGTGCACCTCCAGTCTGGCCTGGAGCATGGCGTTACCCTCGGAACACCCATCGCGTTGCTCGTCAAGAACGAAGACCAGCGTCCCCACGACTACTCGGAGACGGATCTCTACCCACGCCCCTCTCACGCCGACTATACCTACCTGGAAAAGTACGGGCTGAAGGCGAGCAGTGGAGGCGGAAGAAGTTCTGCCCGCGAGACAATCGGTCGGTGTCCAGGCATTTTCCCTATCGCCGATCGCCATGATTAATGGTTCCTAGGTCGGGTGGCTGCTGGCGCGATTGCCGAGCACTACCTCAAAAGGGCGTACGGGATCGAAATCGTCGCTTTTGTGTCGTCCGTCGGCAAGATCCATCTGCCCGACTCTGTCGCGCCCCCGTCCTTGACGACGTTGAAGGGGGGCGAGGACGACGACGAGGCGGAGGATGCCTTGTCGCCCGAGTTCAGGAAACTGCTTGCGACGATCACCCGGGAGGAGGTGGACAAGTATCCCACGCGGTGCCCCCACCAGGAGACCTCTGAGAGGATGACACAGGTAGTCTGTTTCCGGATCTGGCCTTGCTTTCTCTGACACGGTTATCAGAGAATCATCCGCGCAAAGGAGAAGCAGGACTCAATTGGCGGAACCGTCACCTGCGTCATCCGGAACGTCCCCTCTGGTCTCGGAGAACCCTGTTTCGACAAGATTGAAGCCAAACTGGGACACGCCATGTTGTCGATACCCGCCACCAAGGCGTTTGAAATCGGCTCGGGTTTCCGTGGAACCGAGGTCCCCGGCAGCAAGCACAACGACTTGTTTGTCTGCGGAGAGGACGGGACGCTCACCACCAAAACAAACTGGAGCGGGGGTGTCCAGGGCGGCATCACCAACGGAGAGGACATCTACTTCAGGATCGGCTTCAAATCCCCTGCCACCATCTCCCAGCCCCAGGAAACCGCCCAGTACGACGGATCCCCCGGAATCCTCGCTGCCCGTGGGAGGCACGATCCCTGCGTCGTCCCCCGGGCCGTTCCCATCGTCGAGGCCATGGCCGCATTGGTCGTCATCGACCAACTTCTCATCCAGAACTCACGCAAGACTGCCGCGAGCTTGCTCCCTCCAGTCACCACCCTGCCCCCCACGATGGTCATGCCAAATAAGACACAGTAAATTTCTCACACCCGCCGTGGCTTTTCCATTTAGAATGTTATAAATCGAGTGCACAACCCATACGTCTGTATTTTGATCCTGATTAGAAGCAAACGTCACCCAAGTGACCTGCTGGTAAATAACCCTCGTATCTTGTACTACCTCCGGGTTTCCCTTGTCAATGCAAATCATTTAAATCGACGACTATGGATGAACCAAGATAGAAAGCGGGGCGGACAACAACAATCACAACCACGGTAGCTATATCCACCACCCATGGCGGACGGTTTCCGCTGGTATCAAGCGAACCTAGAAACGAAGCAAAACCAGCCACCAACCTGGGACAGTATCGGTCATTCATCATCCTCAAACCAATCTTCGGAGCAGCAACAGAATATAGGTTCGCACTGGTACGCCCACCACTGAGCAAAAAGGTGGTCAGAACCCCGGCCGAGTAGTTGAACTATTGGACTTACATGGCGGTTGAACACTCTCCACGGCCATCGTCCAAACATGATATCTTCTTCGCGCTTTAACCCACTCGCCGGGTCCTCATCCTCGCTCTCACTACCTACCCTGCCCCTTTCCCGTCGCTGATGTGTGTAATCGGGCACCGGTCCGTACTCGGACGCGCGAAGGAATGGCGTTCGCTCGCTCACAGGAGACCCGATGGTCGCTCGTCGCAGCTGTCCGTTCTTCTTGTTCCTCGTCAGAGCAAGAGAGCTGATCCGTTTCCCCAACGGTCCCAGGACATTGTTCTCATCTGCTTGGTACCTGAGCGGTGCGGAAATCGATGACGAAGGTGACCCAGAAGCAGAAGTATTTGCCGTCCCGATCCCATCGTCGATTGTCGAGCTACGGCCTATACCGTCATGGTTCTTGGACCGAGCACTCGAGTGTAGACCCGAAGTTATACGGACCCGCGACCGGAAGTGGACTCTTGGTATGGAATTTCGAGCCCCCACCATGGGGGTCTGATCATCATCGAGGGAGATGGATGGGGGAGGGGGTTGGTTGAAGATAGTAGGCTTACTGGAAGAACAGGTTGAGGAGAAAGAGGTGGCCGTGGGTGTAGAGCTAAAAATGCCATCTGGCCCGCCGTCTGCCAAATGTAATTGCAGGGCATTTCCAGGCAGTATCGTGGATGGGGATGACCCTTCTTGCGTGATACTCCGCTCTCGTGAAAGAATGATTGGCACTTGCAGGGGTGGTCTTTGATGGTGGATCGCGTGTGGGTATTCTGCCGAATGATCTTCACTGGACATCCCGCTCACGTCGGTTGCGTCGTCGTACAGAAATTGGACATTGTCGGGCGAGAGCAACCGTCGCAGCCGGTTTCGTCTTCGTCTCTTCCTTGGACGGGGAGAGAGTGAGCCGGGGGAGGAAGATGGACCGTCTGCATCGGATACGCTACACGAGGAGAGGTCGTGGGTGTCATCTCCCTCGAGGTTGATGTCAAGGGAGGCGAGGGCAGACGAGTCCGTTTCCGCTCCTGGGGTATCGAGGAAGTTGACTTGAATGAGAACAACGGCGATCGTCACGATTCATCACAATGGCTACAGACCAGTTTTCCACTCACTGTCCTGGTCGCCAGTTCTAGGCGCGGGGGTTGAGGCGACCGTCGTCGGCGGCGTGGCTGTGAGATCGGGCTTAACCCCAGGTTGAGGTTGATCGCGGTTCTGCGGGGTATCTAGCGACATGGCTTCGTTACGCGTAAACAGGCCGCACTTAGACGTGCGCGTATTGAATAAGACTACGGGGGGCGTGATCGCAGACGGAGGTTGTGCCGCCTTCTGTGGTGGAAATGGAAAAGGAGAAGGAGCGTTTAGAGGGGAGGCCGTCACTTTTGCCAGGAGATCTAGAGCTAGCTCGGTTTGTACACGATACATAATGCATAAACACCCGGATGGTCTTTCCATCTGATCCGAATCCATTCCCCTACACCACTTCCGCAAGGATACCCTTCAATGCGTCCTCCACGCACCTAGAATCAAACCGTTTCTCCTGTACCCCATTCACCCCGATGCACTTCACGCCGATACTCTGTTCCCAAATCAATGTGATTCGAACGGTAGGTCTCGTCACAGCCGTCACGCACCGTTATCTTCTGCACATCTACCGTAATCTCCGTGTCATGTAAGTACACAAGGTGGGTAATAAATGCAGACGTCGGATATGACATTGATGTTGCATCCGTATCGTGGACGGAGTTGAGCGTACGGACGATCACGCTGGCAAGTGGTCAACACAAAGCTGAATTTGGCAATAACCTTGGAATCGCACTTGATAAAATCCACCGCCGTGTAATCTTCTGTCTCTCGGTCGCTTTTGGAGTTCACTGTCCACTTTATCAACAAGGAGGGTAGGGATATGCGAGTGCCCCGAAACCCACGTAACAAGACTTTTGCCTTTAGGGAGGGCGACTTTGCGATACCTTCGGCAACCCCTCGTAATGCAAGGCAAGGCATTATGCTGTGATGCCTTTCAGTCCGCGGGGCCTCGAAATCGTACCAGCGTCACCAACCTCGTCCACAGGGACCCACAAGAGTATACCAAGACCTGCCTCAGGGAGACATTTACGAGGAAATCAGGGTTAGGATACGGATGTATCTCGTTCCCGTAGGCGTTGATGTAGTAGACCCCTGAACGTTTATGTGTGTAAGAAACAACACAGCGTGAAAAATGAGGGACTTGCTGGAAATGGGGGACGGTAGACCAACAGCGGCTTCTTTCCCATCTGCCTCAAAATGCACATTCTTCTTCTGTACCAATAATTGGCCCATAGAATCCGGATCTTCCTGGCCGGGACCTCCGTCAAAAACGCTAACCTCAGGGGTTGTGTGGACAGGGTGGGATATTTCGCACTGTCCCACGATCTTTGTCCTGTCCACCTTAGCCGACGGTCAGCATGAGATGCACGAGACGCACGTTCCGGAGGGTACCTACCAGTTCTACGGCGATGGTGACAGTGTGGTTGGTGATTATTACGGGCAAGATATTTGCCTATTGAACGTAAGTCTCAGTCAAAGGAGAATAGATATAGATCGACCTGGCTGTGAGTTATCGAAGAGAACAAGAAGATGGCGGAGGGCAGCGAGCGGAAGAAACCCTGTGCCGCGGCCAAAAAATAGTTTCCAATGCTGGATGGTCTGGTATATCATTTGGGTATCTCGTGTTGATTTGAACGGTGTTCACCTCCCGTTCACAAATGAGAAATTCTTGTGGGCGCGTTTGAGTAGCTCGCTCTCAAAGTATACAAGAAACCCTGATAACGAGGGGGTTGGCAAAGTGTACACTTTGGTATTTGCAGGTGGACTGACCTCGTATCATCTCTTTGCGGTCGCTTGGGATCCCTGCCCAAAGGCGGCTACGACCCTCTACGATATCTCTCCATTCCTCTCTGGCATCTTTCTCTGATGCACTGGAAGAGAGTCTGTGGGCAAGAAGGGTGCGAATCGCATCCAGGGGAGAACCTTTCCCCACGGCTGGGATGAGCCGTATAAGGCGCGACCTTATGTCACCTTGGGTAATGGATAAATGGAAGCAAAGACATCATGTGGAGGCTGCACACACCGATCGAAGGACCGCCGAGGACTCGGATAATCTCGCTGGAGGAGCCACCGTCGTCAGATATAGGCAGCACGTAGCAGGCGTCGGGACCGAATGCAGAGCATATTGGGTTGCATCCTGTGCCTCCAGAGATAACGATATACGAGCCAGACTTGGCAGGGTGAGGTGTGAGCGAAGACGCAGTCTGCGTGTGGCCCTGTGGCGTCAGGGCCGTGTGTGGCGTTTCCCTGTGAGCGGGAAAGTCGAATACAGAGGAACCAGGAGAGGGATTGTTTGGAAACGAGAGGTTCATGGCTGGCTGCACGTATGGCTGGACCAAAAAAGGAAAATACTTCCGGAAAAGGAGATGGCCCCCACCCGCAGCGGTGCAGGCCGACACCGACACACTCAACCGACCCGCCCTCCGACTTGCATCTTATCCGTTCACAGTTACCATCTCACGACACCTGCGTCTTTCCTTCGCCCTCCGCTCCACCACTCACTCGCCCACCCTCTTCCCAGCTGACCAGCAATGCCTCCCCCACACTACGACTTTCTCATCAAGGCAAGCCTCAATCATATATCTTGGATTCATCTCCCCGTACTAACACCATCCTCAACAGCTCCTGCTCATCGGGGACTCCGGCGTCGGCAAGTCGTGTCTGTTACTGAGGTTCTGCGACGATGCCTGGACCCCTTCATTTATCACCACAATCGGTATCGACTTCAAGATCCGCACCATCGAACTCGACGGAAAACGAATCAAACTCCAAATCGTATGCAGCCATCCGTCCAGTTTCATAGGTCACAAGTTTATCTGAATCCTCTTACCAGTGGGACACTGCTGGTCAGGAACGGTTCCGTACCATTACTGTTGCGTACTACAGGGGCGCCATGGGAATTCTGCTCGTCTACGACGTCACCGACCAGCGATCATTTGACAGTAAGCTTAGTCCCTATTCATCCCTCACCACTCTTCTCAGTCCCATTGCCTCTAGATATCCGTACGTGGCACTCCAACATTGAACAACACGCTTCCGAAGGAGTAAACAAGATCTTAATCGGAAACAAGTCGGACTGGAATGACAAGAGGGTCATCACAGAACAGCAAGGAAGGGAATTGGCTCAAGAACTTGGCATCCAGTTCATGGAGACATCTGCCAAGGTCAACGAAGGCGTTGAAGAGGCCTTTTTCACCCTCGCGAGGTATTTATCAGTGTCTACCTCTCGAACCACGATGTCAGCATTTACCCCATTGTTAGGGACATCAAGACGAGGCTGATCGATTCTCAGGCCGACTCCGTCAGCACCGTTGCAGGAACCACAGACGGTTCTGTCAAGATCAATCAGAATAATGATGCCGCGACGGGTGGTTGTTGTTAGTGGTACTTACCCCCTACGACCTACTTTATTTCCTTCCTCCGCTGACTCTCTGAGGGTTGTTCATTCTGTGTACCAATGACCGTCCGGGTTGTGTCTACACAAGCATCTAGACCGCCATGTTCCAGTTGCCCCCCCACCATTTCTTAATTCTCTCCCCTCCCCATTCCTCGTATTCTGCTTTTGTAACGCCGATACGTGCAAACTCGTCTGTCTGTGCGAAATCTGCCATACCCCTCCAACTGTCCGTAGATGGATCGAGAGCTTTGACAATATTCAAGGGTACCTCTGGCGAGAGAATTGGCCGAAGGGTTGACTCTACCTTGGCTGCCAAACCGGGGAGCTGAGAAGGACCCCCCGTTAAAAACACCGCCTGACAGACATTAGCTTCCATGTAGCCAGTCTCCCAACGTGGAATTCACCTGAGCTAGTCGAGCTCGTTCACCTGCAGAGAACGCAGCGAGGATGTTTTGGACAACCTCTCCGATGCCAGCAGAATCTATGCCCGCCATGCTAGGAGAAAACCACGTTTCGCACACCCGCCACCTCTCGGTGTTGAGGTGGATCCTCGTTTTACCTATCCTGCCTCAATATCAAGGAAACGTCGTGATCGCCTTTTTCCATACCTGCGGGGTCTCCTTCGTCATAAATGGGCTTGAAAGCCGAGATTAAGGCTGAGCGTTTGGTGGATATGTACGCATGAGTGTCTTCAATGGTGAAGGTAGGGTCGTGAACAAGCAACTTTTGTTCTATCGTCTGCAGTTGTTGGAGTTCTTCCTCTTCGTCGGAAGACTGTTCTGTCGTGTTCTGAACAAAGACGATTGGGTTGACAGTGATACACAATAACGGCCCGAAAACAACGCACAATTTTCCGGTAAATGGCCCAGTCAGCGTCATCAGCTCCGAACATGTCATCTGAGGGAGGGTCAGTTGAGTTGACCCTGTAGCACGGAGGAGAACCTACCCCCATTCCCTTTTCTCCTCTTCTTTGGCACCCGCTCGTCATTGGCTAAGCTGGCGATCTTCTTCATGCGAGCCTGCGCAGCAGCACTCTTTCTATCACTAAGGGCAGCTTTCCTTCTCGCCCGGTCTTTTATCCTGTTTATAATAGCCTACATCCTGGTCAAGATAAGGCAGGTTCTCAGTTGTAATGGACTCACTTCTTGGTTTTTCCGTAATCCGGCTGCCCAAGCTACTGGGTCACGTTCTCGGTCCTCGGCCTCCCTACGCTCATCAGCCTCCCGCTCCTCTTTTTCGCGTTGTTTCTCGCTCCGGGCCTTCATACGAGCTTCCCAGCCTGCCTTCAATAGCTTTTGTTTCCGTTTCTCCTTGAGTTGGTCTTCATCGAGCTTTGGCGTCTTCAGCGAGGCTCACATGGGTGGAGTAGTGTTTTCGTACCTCTGTGTCAGGGACATCCACCAGGGGGAAATTCGCGGGCTCGTCCTAGTGCAAAATATGAGCGTCAGGAATCGATATCACAGTATATTTTACCGGTTCATCGTCGCCGTCTTTCTTCTTGCCCTTCTTTAGGCTGGCTTCAAGCTTCTTAATAGCAAAGTCGAGGGCACCGTCGTTCTCAAATCCTTCAGCATGGAGCATGTCCTACATTGGAGTAAATAGCCAAAAACCTGGGTGTCGGAAGAAGGCGTTACAAAGTATTCCAATTCGTCGGTTTGGGCCTTCCGGTCCCTCAGCTCCAACATCTCGCGCAGGTCCTTCTCTTTAGCTTCCAGCTGGGACAACTGTATCAGACGCGATTTCCGAACATATGTGAATTTCTCACTTTTTCCATGCGTGCTTTCGCAGCCATTTCCTGCAGTCTCTTACCCTGTTCTTTGCGTCTCTCCGCCAGGCGTACCTGTTCTTCCTCGGTCTTCTCGTCAACAGCAGATTGTGAAAATGGGAATTGTATTATTTTTCCCGATCGGCTCAGAGTAACCGGTTCGCTGAGAGAGCGCAAGAGGGAGGGGTAATCGTTCGAGAATGCACAGAAGGTCTGAAGCATCCACTAAACATGTATGTGAGATTTGGAGTTGTCAGCGTGGATGTCTAACTTACATTCGCTTGCGGGGATGTAACACGAGTGGGGAACGTTGGATACTTTAGTTGTATCAGCTTCAGGAGATATTCGGTGACCTGAGACGAGCCCCATGGGATCCTGCCACGGAAGGTTGTTAAAGCTTTTTCCGGAAGCACCTGCACAAAGAACACACCGCTTCGCGTTACTGAGGATTCCCTTGCCGTCCAGGATGGGGATTACTGATGTCGATGCCGTGTTAAATGATATCACCAGCCCGTCCGCTTTGAATTCCCCGTGGGGAGGTTTGTTGTTATGGTAAAACGACATAATCGAATCCACGCAGTACACCAGAGAGGGAACCGTGTATAACTCAAACATTAACTCTGAAGTCACTGCTCTCGGTTAGAACAGTTGTAGCAAACGCAAGAACAGGACATACGTGCTCTGGAGTGGAGGTTGGACGAGAGACGTTCAGTCATCATCACTGGGTGATCCACGTTCGGGGTGTTGATCCCCAGTTGTATGAAGGCGTAGTCAAGAGCATTTTCCTATGAGACGCTCGAAGGACCGTTCTTCTTCGGGGCGAAGCGGGCAACGCACTCACTAAAGCATCAAAGTTGAGAAGGATGTCGCCCTCCCAAGGGGTCTTTGCTTGATTCCTAGCCCCCGGTTCCGTGTCGATTGCATCTCCAAAGAGAACCAGGGGTTTATTCGTCTTTCGATCCTTGTATTTGGAAATGATATTCGGGCCAGACTTTGGGGATTCAGAAGTGCAGAATCCGAATCTCAGCGTAGTTGCCCCGTTGTCTATTATCAATGGCGTTCCTTGACCCCGATAGCTCTCATAGGAATCAGGAAACTGGGGAGATGGTGGGATCGGGAGTGGTAAGTATGCGACCTCGAGAACATCTTCATCCATGCTGCCTGGCAAATTGTCAGTCGCGTTTGGACGCGCAGGGACTGTGGCACGTCCTGACCTTGTGAGGGAGGCTCGAAAGGAGGAGCGTGTGAACAGCGCGTCTGTGTCACCCGTTGCAACTTGGTCTCGTTTCTCCTAACGCGAGCGGCGAGCATGGCATCCAACAACTTATCGTCGCTCTTGACCGCTTCTAAAGCTCTCACTTCTCACGTGCAGAGGCCAGATTTACCTTCTGTAAACCTTTCATTAGACCAGATTGAGGCTCAGTCGCGTCGTTTGGTGGCCGGTCAACCTGGCGCCCCAGCAGACTCTGGTCGGGGGTACGTCCCTCCGGTCTTGCGTGTACTCCATTGTGTCTAACCCATATCTATTCCCCTCGTAGAAACTACCTTCTCGCGCAGGCTCACGTTGATGCGCCTGCACTCGCCACCTCGATCGCGAATCTCAATACGACCACAACATTCTCGCCGCTCCAGCCACTGCAGGATACAGACGTCACAGGTTACCTACGGCATGCCCACGAACAAAATCTGATATCCACGATTGAAGAAGGCAGACGAGAGACACAGGAGGAGTTCTACCGGACTTTAGAAGAACATGGTAGGCGGGAGTGGGAGGCAAAAAAGAAGCGCGTATTCGAAGAGTTAGGGGGACGGCTCGGAGAGAATGTTGCCGTCTCAGATTTTAAGAAGACCTCGTACGGGAGGAACATCCTCGCAGTGGGTCCACTGCCTTTAATTCTAGTGGCTGATTGCTTATAATGGAAAGCAGGCATCGGCTGCTTCGACGCCCAACCTTCAGCTACAGAGCAAAATGATGATCTACGACCGCGTAATAACCGACCTTAACGCGGCCAGGCTGCGCGAGACCTCACACCCTGTGTTCCACGCACTTATCGAAGCATCCCTCTCGATCGCAGTTGATGTAATGCCACTTCTATTGGTCCCTGAATGTTTACTTACCGTCTGCAACACCTTAGCAAGTGTCCCAACAGATGACGCAAATATATCACATCCTCTCGAAGATCACCGCTGAACCTCCAGCCTTACCCCCAGTGGAACATGCTGGTGCCCACATCCTCAACGCACCTTTATTCGAGCGCAAGTATGCACGGGTCTATCTCGGGGACCTGGAATCTCGTGAGGCCGTTGCGTTGCGAAGGCAGATTGCAAAGGGTGCTCGAGAAGCCCTTGAGGAGCAATACTGGGATGTATTGGAACGTACGCTTCAGGCTCGACCGATGGATGCCAGACTTGGTGGAGACCCGAGTGTTGCAAATAGGGTTCGTGCTTTCCTGTTGATCAGACATTATAAAAATGGAGAGTGGGGGGAGCGAATTGAGGTAAGATGTGTAATATTTTCTCGAACAAGCGCCGAGTACTCAAGACCCTTCGCCGCATCCAGCTCGTTGCCGGCCAGCCAATCTGGGCGAAATTGTTCTACCTCGTTCGCACCGGACATGCACAAGAGGCGATAGAGGAAGCCACCCGTTACCAACAAGCCATTGACCATCGGGAACCAAGCTTCCTCGCGAACTTCAAAACCTGGTTGGAGTCGCCAGACCGGAAGTACGTTCCCCCATACTCCTTGACATGCCGTCAGTTGTAATTCGACCCTTCAGGTTGCCGAAATTACACCGGGACCATCTCCAGTCGACATACAGTGGTCACCTGCTCCATTCTTCAACAACCGATCCTTTCAAACTTGCCCTATACAAGTTGATGGGAAAGATTGATCCGTCCAAGAGGACGGTGCCAGATGTGACGGTCACAACAGAAGACTGGTTATGGTTCCAGCTTGCGATGGTTCGTGCAACACTAGATAGATCCGTGCTGGTGTTAATCGCGGTTTCACAGCTTGACGAAGAAGAGTTCGGTGGCCTACGTGGTCTATCGGATGTTGTCTCTGGTTACGGACAGCGTCATTTCGATGGCCCACCCAACCAGAGAGGGTCACGAAAGGGTGTCTGGGCAGCAGTCTTGACAATATGTGGCCAGTTTGAGCGGGTGTGTTACTATCAACTATTCCGTTCCCCCCTCTGATTGGTTGTGGAGGCGGTTGCCGCGCTCTGGGAGCAACCAGAAACCGAAGTCGAAGCCGTCCATCTAGCCATCGCTTTAGCGTATCATGGCTTGCTCCGACAACCCTCTCGTACAGAAACATCAGATATGACACCTCGTAAGGTCCCACAAGATGCTCTAGGATAGTTACTAAGTCCTGGACAGTTTCGTTGCCCCCAAATGGTGTCCCTGCTCTAAGCCTCTCCACGATAATTTGGCGTTACGTGCGCCAGTTTGTCAAGATGGACGCTAAGGAAGCCTTGCAATATGTCTACTGTATATGCCTCAGTGCTGACCAGGGCAGCGGCGTGGGGAAAGAACAGATCGAAAACGCATGGGAGTTGGTACGGCGAATTATCGTTCTTGCGAACGCTGGTACGGCTTGGGAGGAATTGGTCGGAGGATTTAGGGCAGACGGAACTCGGTTTGTAAGTTCCCTACGAGCCTTTGGCTGATCCCTAGCTAACGCAAGGACAGAGCGGGATTATCGAACAGGGTACTTCACTGCTAAAGTTGACCTCGACACAAGATTATCACACCGAGATCCTGGTCCGCGCTGCCAAACATTCCGAGCAAAATGATCGGATCCCAGAGGCCATCAAATTATATAACCTGGCTGGGGACTATGGGACCGTCATATCCTGTTTGGCTTCCGCACTTGGTACCACTGTTTCTATGCCGGCCCCGGATGAGAAATCGAAGGCCATTGAAAAGACGGCTGTGGACATCCTGCGACATTACGAACGGACCAACAGAGCAGTGGGGAGGGACAGGGAAGCGGTCACAAAGTTACTCAGAATTCGAGAGGCAATGAATGCCAAGGAGGCCGGTCGACCAGAGGTTGCGCTGGAGGTGCGTCCCGGATCCGTTCCCTTCACCCCGGTGCTCAACCTTCGCAGATAATGGAATCCACAAACCTCATCCCACTGGACGGGGATATGTCGCGTATCACTCGCAAGGCGGAAGAATTTAAGGAATACCATGATGCATTACAGAGGAATCTGCAAACATATCTCACATTGACCATGGATACACTTTCAGGTGTACATCAGAAGACCAAGACGTCTCTTATCCCAGATTCTGCTCGGCAGATGGTATGTAACTCCGCCTTCAAACCCACCAGGTTTACTAATTCCTATCGGTAGACTCTTGGTGGACTGAGACGGAAGTCAAGGTCCCTGATGGTTTTTGCTGGGATACTCAAGTATCGCATGTCATCTGATGTTTACTCGTACCTTGCAAGACTCGATGTCGAAATAGCTTTGTAAGGATGAGCACCCCAACCGCGAAGTGGTTTTATATTCCTTTGACTTCATCCTGGTATATACGTGACTGCGTAGATCATCATTATAAAGATGGCGTAATCCCACTTCATCCTGATCATGATGGTGGTCTATCCGTCTAGGACTAGTTCTCCAACAAACAAACCTTGAACCCGTCAGTTAGAAGAGGATCTCAATAGTAACGAATTCATGGATGTGCTCACTGGCAGCGTGCGCGTTATAAGAACGCCTGGGCCTGTAGATCCCAAAGCCTTGCGTATTCCCCTCCTCGAAGTATTAAATCTGCATGACTGCCTGCCTCTATGATTTCGGAATCATTCATATACCTGAGAAATGGGATGAGTAAGTTCTCGTCAGGTCGGTTTGAATCTCACAGAATCAGATCCGCGGGCCGTGTGAGCTGACCAAACCTGTGAGAAGAGAAAATCATAGTCTTTTCCCCTCTCAAGTTTCTCAGTCGCACGAAGAGATCTAACATGAAACCCGTTAATTAGAATGAACACGATCGACAGAGGTCCATCATCGATACCGTGCTCAGCGGTTGGGTCCAGAGCCGCGCTTGGTTCATCAAAGAGCAACAATCCGACGCCCTGTCCCTCGGATAAGAGCGATCTCATGAAGGATCGAGACCTGCGGGGCGCTTCAGCAGAGAGAAGAGCACTATTGCCATAAAACGCACACAGCAAGTCTCTGCATTTGTCCTCCACTCAAATGAACAGAGTCTGAGCTCCTCACCCCACCCATGGCTCGACTGACAGCTCCAAAATTTACGGTTCTCCCAAACAAGGACTTCGTGCCGTCGGGAATACCAGAGTAGTAGTCCCTAACGGGACGATCCAGATACGTATCAAAGCCTTCTGGTAATCTGTCCACAAAGCCTTCTGCACCGCCAAGTCTTGCGGCTTCGCGAATTTTATCACCGTCACGAGCGCATGGTGGATTTCCGAGGGCAATGTTGTCTTTGATCTGGGGGAAATCAGGGGAAAGTAGGTGCATGCAAGGTGATGAACTGACAGACAAAGGGAAGTGAGTATAATCCTGGAACAGGGCAGATACGCATTCGCGTAAATCCGCCAACTTGAGTGTGCTAATGTCTTGATCGTTGATGAGAATTACACCCTCGGTCGGGTCATACAGACGTAAGATGAGCTTTAGCACGGTACTCTTCCCTGATCCGTTGGATCCGACTATCACCTGGAGCATATCTATCAATTTATACCCAGTAAAATATAGCAGCTCACGAACACATAGTTGGCCTTTATTAATTTTGAAGGAGACATCACGTAGCGCCAGGGTTTCAGAACCAGGGTACTTGAAGGAAACCCTCCTGTTGGGATGTGAGCCTGGAGTCCCGTGGTAGGTGGCTCGAAGAGGACCGACCGAAACTCTACGGACATTCCTGACTTCAAGGATTGCCCGTCTTCCGGGAAAGAGATAGTCCCATCCACCACATTGTTTGGGATGTTTTCAATCTCGTACAGTTGGCGAACTTTGTGAAATCTTTCGGTGATAGAACCTGATTCGTTTAGGAAGCCCATAAAGGCGTTCATGAAACTCGAGGCAGTTTCTTGTACCAGACGCATGGACGCTATTGAGACCGGGATTGATTCCGGGTGCTCTGCGGCACGGAGGAGATAGAATATTTCCGGTAGTTCGCGTAGCGACACCGATAACAGAGAAGAGAAGGAAGGTGCGACCTGGGAGCTCTTATATCTCAGAAGCTCGTAAAAGTCAGCCACCATACCGCCGGTATTCTCGTAGGCATGACGAAATTCTGGTGTGTGCTTAGTGTAATAGCCCGGGCGAAGTGGATAGGAACTTACCATGGCTCAGGAATCTCTCCAGGTTTCCCGCAACGATCTCTTTTCTGTGAGAATGGTCATTCACCGTTCTTTTCAACCCTTGTAGTTTGACGTATTGTTGGTCCTTGGTTGTGGCGGCCCAGGCTTCGCAAACGATGAGATTTAAAGAAGCTGACCAGGTATGAACGTAAAGACCTTTCGCATAAAACAGATCAAACCCGGTCCCGAAGTTATTCCTGAATAGCTCTTGGCCGAAATGCATCACCACGAAAACGATACCATCCCGCTGGCCGCCTACTACCTTCATAAGCACAGACAACTGGGACGCTAAGCGGATTATAGCGGTAAGTAGACCGATTATCACGGTAATTGTATCCCACGCGAGACTGTGGCTGCTACGTGAGGTGGTGGTGGCAGTATCCAGCCTTGTTTGAACAAGAGGGTCGTCGAAAGTTGGCACATCTAGCCGAACCATGCTTTCAAAAATATGAATGGAATAGTGCTTCTTGATCTTTAGATTCAGCGGAAACTCCACGCTGGATTTGAAGTAGCGGAGAGCATGGCCAGCGAAGGCACAGCCCAGACGACCAATCGAAGCATAAAGCAAGAGCTCCTTGTCAACGGCTCTGCGCTCCATGACGGTTTGGACCTCAGGTGGGACTCTGTATGAGATAGAGCTAGAGATGGACAGAAAATGAACGTACGATAGATAAATAGTGTCCCGAAAACCTACGTTCGATGTGAGCGTATTTTTCAGGAGGCTGAAAACAACAACGAACCAAAGTGTCACCGCAGGCAACAGGGCAGACAAGAGTTCGACAATACAGTAGATAAGAAAATATAGCCAGCAAGATTTGATTGATGCAACGTCCTTGAGCATCCTCCACACGTATGGGAAATCATTGAGGACCTCAAGTCTACGGACCGCTTCGGAGACCCCGGGCAGTCGAATAATGCCAGGATCTACTTGTTCGTATAGATCCCAGACACCAAGTTGAGTGTGCTTTACAGTGTTGGCGTCGTAAGGGTCGAAACTCCCGTGTCTTGGACCTCTACGTGTCCTTTGGCCCCGCCCGCGTCGCATCATGTCCGGTGGCGGTTAAGGTAAGTCAGGTGGTTCGATCACTTCGTGAGATCTCCGAGTCCATTTGCCCACAACTCCCTCCTGATGCGTTCTGTGGTGTCGTACGATGACCTTGAACGGGTAACAACCATGCCCGCTTCTGGCCCACCGCCAGCAAAGAAGAGGAAGCGACAACAAAACAGAAGAAAATCATTGGGGTCGCACAAGTTCGCTCACTGGGACGAGCCGGGAGAAAATCACGACGTGTCCTTCACAAACCAGGACTATGCTGACGACCCTGAAGACGAAACCGTGGATGCAGAGAGTCGTGAACTCACGCACCAGGAAATATGGGACGACTCCGCTTTGGTTGAGGCATGGGACGCGGCAATGGATGAGTACAAGGTGTGTCGAAATCTTATACTTCTGATATCCCGCTCATACCCTACAGGCATTCCACGGATCGGAGGACAAGTGGAAGACTGAGCCTATCTCGAAACCATCTCCACTGTGAGTGTTATCCCACGTTATACTGAGCGATGCTCAATGCATTGCAGATGGTACAATGTCCCTCCCGGGGATCCAGGTCCGAAACTACCTCCGCCCGTGCCAGAGCATGACTCAATACCCTTAAATTTCAATACCTTCGTCCCATCTCATGACCCCACCCTGACGAACCTAGCAACCGCGGATACACAGAGCCTCGCCGGTATATCCCAAGATGAGGCGTTTCGGAATGCTCTTAATGCCATGTACTGGACTGGGTATTGGACTGCGGTTTACCACGTCTGTGTCTCGCTTCCTCTTGGTCTCTCGTAATTGATCGTATCCCCAGTGCCGCAGTGCCCCAGATGAGCTCCTGTCCGAAAAATTGGACGATGCTGGATCTTGTAAAGACGAACCCGTGGGCAGAACTATGGACGAATTTGTGACTAGTCAACGTTGAATGGCGTGTGGCGTTGAGGATTTATACTGAGGTTGCAATGGACTGAACCCGTGCAAAACCACGTTCCCACAGCAGGCGGGTCTTGACGAGGCTATACGTGGGAGAGCGATGGCGGCGGACTCAGCACGGGCTTTTCCCTCAGCATACTTGAGCATGTGCTAGGCGTCGGGTATCTCATCAGTCGCTAGTTCCAACAGATCTCACAACTACTCGTGCGTGCTTTACTGTAGTTAAGAATATAAGGTCGGTGAGGGATACACGTACAACAACCAGGACATGGTAGGAGTATCAACTTAACCCCCGTGGTGACTGAGCGCAACGACTCCTCGAACCCCAAACGGTGGTTTGTGCTTTCATCGGTAGAATCGAAAGCAAAAAGAAAAAAGTGCCTAGACACTGGTGTCGAAAGGGTCAGCATCGTGAGTGAGAAGCAAGAAAACTTTAGTATCCGTACTCATCATCTTAATTGAGGCGCCAGGGACATTAGTTGTGCCCTAGGTAGGATTCCTCAAACACATACCGTGGTAGTGAAACCTTGCCTGCGCGACATGGTGAGCACACCGTGGTGAAACTGCGGGGAATACACTCACCTTCTTTGGGTTCTCTGGTGCACGTGGAACGTAACGGTCGTTATCCGACGGCCTGGGATACACACACGCTCAGTCGGGTCAAATACCTAAGCAGACGCAAGGGGCTGACCGTTCTTTTTTCTGTGACACCGGAGAGGTAAGCGCGACATTTCCCTCATAGTAGAGATCCCAACCTTGCACGAAGCGAGCATGCTCTGGATTGTTATGCATATCGCGATGACAGTCAAAACAGGGGACCAGCCCTCTCTGCCCAATATGGACGCACAGATCTGTGTCACCGGGATCAGCAACGCCAGAGGAGATGCAAGCATGCACTCACATGCCCATTCGAGTATACATGCTATCGTTCCAAGGATTTTGATTTGGGTCAACGAGAAGCACGAGTTTGGGAAGGGCACGAACCGGATGAACGGGTGCTTTGTGAATATCATCCACGACAAACTGCACTGCAGGGGCAGATATCGGGTATGTATTGTCGAACCTGAACATCAGCAGGAACTTCTCCCCCTACAATGTGGATCAATCCCAGCCACAGATGAGGAGGCGATATCGCTGACTTGCCTCGTACTCGCTGGTCCCCATCACCTCTATCGTAAACAGCCACTTCTCGAGGGTGTCAGCATTGACGAGGTTGATACCCACAGGCGTGCCTGTGTGGATTTCCGCCAACTCCTTGTTGAGTCTTCTCGTGTAGGCGAGTGCCATTTGACGGACTGATCTCAGGAAGGATGATCCAAACAGACATAAACAGAGCACCCGCACCCCGTTTTTTTTTTTTCCGGTTTTTCCTTCTTTTCTTCACCATCTCTGCATTAACTAGAGTCACTTGAAGTCCCCATCCCCATGGACTACCAAGCGCTCGCGGGGATGAAGAACAACTCCCTCCTTGTTCGTTTAATCGCCTTGATCATATTCGTTTTCCCTTGTCCTGGCGTCGGGCGTGGAAGCGTACAGATACACATACAACGGTCGTCTGTCTACTGCGTTTCTTTCAGTTTCTTTATCCCTTCGAGAATAGAACTCGCTCCATTTTGTACCAGGGCCCTTGCGAGCTTCATTCCAACCTTCTCTGCCTCCTGCAACGATGAAACCCTTTCCTCCAGCACCTCCTGCACATGTATGACCCCATCGATAGAGGTCACACATCCCACCAGCGTTAGAACGTCCACCCCATCCTCTCCTTCAACCAACGAGCTGTGGACACCAACGGGCACACTGCATCCTCCTTCGAGCTCCCTGAGCATCGCGCGCTCTGCGGAACATTTCCACAAGGTCTCGCGGTGCGTCAGGGATTTGCAAAGCTCCCGGATGTCAGAATCTGAGGAACGGATCTCTACCGCGAGAGCGCCTTGCCCCACCGCATGGTATAGGATTGGTGGAGCCAGGCTGGATGTCAGACGACTATCCATAGCCAGTCGCACCATCCCTGCCTTGGCGAGAATTATTGCGGTGTATGGCCCGTTGGGATCGTCGAGTTTTCTCAAACGAGTATCGCTAGCCGATTAGATGATTGAGGGACAAAGCCACCCAGAAATGTCAAAGTCATACATGTTTCCCCTCTAGATGAGAAAGAAACGACACGCAGACTGAGCATGGGTCCGATTGTGCGGAGACACAGGACTCACCACGTCGATAAAGTCGAACCTGGGATAGGATCTCCTCAACTGTGCAACCCTCCGCAGGCTGCTAGTTCCGATGACACTGCCGTCGGGTAGATCATCCAAAGTTTTGAACTGGAGGCCGTCCTTCATGACCAGGCCATCCACAGGGTCTTCCCTCTCCAATATGGCCCCGATCTCCATTCCCGCCGGCAGAGTAGTTGGCACGTCTTTGAGACTGTGTACGACGAGATCCACGCTTCCATCGAGGAGTGCAGCTTCCAACTCTTCAGTCCACACGGACTTTCCGCCCATGAGGTATAGGGCATCCGTCTGATTCTTGTCCCCTGCGCTGGAGATATATCGCGTTTTGAAATTTATGTCCGGGTGCTTGCTTTGGAGCGTGGTCAGGACCGATTCGGTCTGAACAACGGCCAGTTTCGACGGCCTGGAGGCGAGAGTGAAAGAGCGACCACCACTCATTACGATCGGAGAGAAGTGGAAAGTCAAAAGGTGTGATGATGGGATTCGCCCTGGGGTTATAACTACTAAGTATTTATGATACCGGTAATTATTGTCGGCAACACTTGCGGACACGGCGTTCCATCTGGAGTATCAGGTAGACATATATTGTGCCATTCTGTTCGCGAGCATCAGGAGAGCAGACTGACAACGGATGCGACAGCCTACGAGGAATCTTTATCGTGCAGTCTCTTTTCCAGATTTGTAAATTCGTCAAGCGCGATTTTCTCTTCCTGGTCTAGAATCTATAATGAAATTTGAGCACCGCAAGTTAAGGAGAGTGTGTCGATGTACAGCTCACCTGTTCCACCCCTTTCACTTCAGGAATGTAGTGCATCATCATCCGTTCAATTCCGGATTTCAAAGTCACAGTGCTCGAAGAGCATCCTCGACAACTGCCCTTTAACTTAACTCTGACAAGTCCATCACCATGCTCGTCAAATCCACGGTACTCGATATCGCCACCATCCTCCATAATCGCGGGTCGTACCCTGGTTTCTAACAATTCCTTGATCATCGCGACCGTCTCGGAATCTGTGTCGAGAATTTTTGTGTCCTGGGGGCCAGCAGCTTCCCTGTCTTCCGCTGAACGAAACAGGGGTTTCCCGGTCGAAAAAAACTCCATCAGGGTGGAATATATCTCGGGTTTGACGACCGCCCAAGAGGTGTCGGAGTCTTTGGATACTGTCACGAAGTCTGGACCATAAAAGACCGCGGTGACGCCATCGACACCGAGGAGGCGGAGAGCTAGGGGAGAGCCCAGTGCAGTTTTCGTATCGAGGAACTCTGCTGTGGTAGATCCGCTGTCCTCCGAGTCCATCACCGGCACTCCAGGGATAAATTTGAGAGAGTCTTCGTTTGGAGTCCCCTCGGTCTGGATGAACATCGAACGGTCTGTCCAGAGGAAAGAACCGATGTGGATTAGCCGCGGTGATGTGGAAAAGCGCAAAACTCACTCAAGAGGGGGGTCCTGAAGTCGGGTCGGCGTACCACAGGTCGGGAGGTTCGAAGGATTGGGGTGCCAATAGACTGGGTCGAATGGGAAGTCGAGAAGCGGGAAGCGGTATGGTAATAACGGCCAAGAACACCCCTCCGAGCACACCTGGCCAGGGTCTCCCTTGTCAATGCACCGAACATGATTCGTGGTTCCTGCTGAGTGAGCTCGCTCGCGGCTCGATCGCGCCTCCGGATCACGAGGGACCTGCCAGGCAGTGAGTGGCAGAACTGGCAAATAAAAAATGGTCCATGTTTTCTGAATCTACGTATCCTCATAGAATATCTGGTAACCTCGTAGAATGGGTGACTGTCCGTAGGGCTACACCGTGTATGCACGAGTCCAGACGAATACTCGGGGACTTCTAAGGAAGGTACAGAGACCCCGGAAGCTCCGTCGGGTCATGGGCAGCGCGAATCTCGGCTACCGGCACCCTCTACGACGTTTAGAGATACACCATGATATATCTGGTCCTACCGACAGTCAGTGTCACCCAATATCAGCAGGGGTCGGTTTGCCGATGCTGGAACCGATCCTGGCAAATACACCAGGCACGTGCCATTTCGGCAGTTTGTCAGCGAACCCCCACCATGGCAGCGGCATGGACATCTGGTCTTCTGGTTTCGCTCATAATCTTCACTCCTCTGTGGTTCATCTCCAGTAGGTATCTCCGAAGGCCAGCCCGGATGCGCTCCGTCGTTGTCTTCGTTTTGGGTGATGTGGGTCGGAGCCCAAGAATGATGTATCATGCAGAATCCTTCGCCAACAACGGATTCGAGACTTACATTGTGGGATATCGTGGTACGCATTCTAAAGTGCCGTCCGTTCTCCCAGACTTTGATATAGTAAATTACAGGCTCAAAGCCAACTCCCGCTCTATTGTCAACCCCTCATGTCCAATTTTTCTACCTCGCTCAACTCCCTCAGTTCTTCTCCCATCTCCCTTTTATGATTGTCGCCCCCATAAAGATAATACATCAAGTTTTAGCCATCCTTATTACCCTCCTGTTCACAATCCCCAACACATCTGAGTTTATAATTGCACAGGTTAGGGTCTTTCATTCACACAGACCAAGTCTTGGTTGACTGTGCAGAAGAACCCACCTAGCATCCCGACTCTTATGGTTATGTGGCTTATAGGTCGTGTGCAGCCAACCAAGGTGATCATTGACTGGCATAATCTCGGCTCCACTGTCCTTGCGCTAAAGCTGGGAGGGAACCACCCGGCGGTGAGACTGGCTACGTTGTAAGTTCCATTCTGCATGGTCTTGTTCTCAATGCTAAGCTTTGAGAGGATCGAGCAATACTTTGGGAAGACCGCGTATGCTCACTTGTTCGTCACGAACGCCATGCAAGAGTTTCTTGTAACCCGATGGAATCTCAGGTAAGTTACGTGCGATGCGGAGTACAAATATCACCTGAACTTCATCCAGGGGACTGAATGTTGTCTTGTACGACAGACCTCCGTCTCATTTTCACCGCTGTTCTCCTTCGGAAATCCACGAGGTTTGCTTGTCCTTAATGTACTCACCCCCGATCATGATTTACTGGCCACACAGCTTTTTTGTCGTTTAGATCTGAATCTCACCCCTTCCCCATCCTTAAAATCGTTTTTTCCGGACTTCGAAGCACCGTACTCCACCCCATTCACTACAGTTGTGCCTATAGCCCCTTTGAACCGCCCCTCCCAGAATGGCATCCCATCGCCAGTTGACCTACCGACACTGCGCACGGAAAGGACCGCGCTACTTGTTTCCAGCACCTCTTGGACCGCGGATGAAGACTTCGGGTTGTTATTAGAGGCTCTAGAGATCTACAACCGCGTGGCGAGTATGGCAAGTACGGAGGGGGATGAAAAAGATCTTCCGCGAATATTGGTGATGATCACAGGAAAGGGGCCGCTAAAGGAGATGTATATGGACAAGATCCAAAGGCTTCAGTACGCCTGGGATTTTGTACGGTGCATTAGCGCATGGCTGGACATCGCTGATTACCCGCTACTTCTCGGTTGTTCTTTTTTTCTTCCCTCCACCGACGAAAGTATTGATGGGCCACAATACAGGGTCCGCAGACATTGGAATATGTCTCCATACTAGTTCATCGGCCCTGGATCTACCCATGAAGGTTGTGGACATGTTTGGGTGTGGCCTTCCTGTGTGTGCGCTGGATTTTGCATGGTGAGCACGCGACCTGAGCTTCACCCATTCCTTCTCACTATGTCTCCTCACTATCATCCCGCCTAGCCTCCAAGAGCTTGTACGGCCAGGCTGGAACGGGCTAACATTCAAGTCGTCGGAAGAACTTGCGGGGCAGTTGATAGTACGTCCCCGGCCATCAACTGGATCTTCCGCCTCTCCTCAGTGTTATTCATTACAGAGCCTTTTACGGGGGTTTCCTCGGTCTCCAACGCTGGAAACCTTGAAGTCTGCGTTTGCCAACTCGCTAGACTCCCCATCACCATCATCCGCTCACTCCTTGAGTTCATCGATGGACATTGGCCAAGATGTGGGCAGCAAGTGGGAGTGGAAAAGCTGGCCAGATAACTGGAACGAGTCTATCCTCCCGATCGTGTCGGGAGATCACATTAGTCAGCAGTAGTTACTCGACTAACATCACGGCGTGATATGTGCGACCATGGGCCATTTTTGGCTGGGCGAACCTGAGCGTGACAAACAAGCGCCCTGCTTGGGACTTTCGGGATTGTAACTACAATTTAAGTCCCAGTTTCCGTGGGCAAGAGTATTTTCCACAGATGTTGGGTCTTCATTCACCCCCCTACCTTAGTACGAGATAACGAAGCGAGCCCACACTGTGACTAAGCTAAGGTCACTTTCGACCCATGACGCAATTATCTCTGTTTTTGTATCTACATCTGTAGTTTTCAATTTTGGGGTGCGGGATCTTGTTAACCTCCGCAGTCCGGGGTGACAAAAGCGTGACAAGAAACCTTCAAAAAATTTCAAAAACTTGTATCTCGCTCACTACTTATCATATGGACGCGTGGAAAGTTCGCACTTAGAACCACATCGCAGTAGAATGTATTTATCTGCATTTCCCCCCTCTCCGTCCCAGTGAACGTCGAGGACGACAAAACCGAGACCCCCAGTGGTCAGTGACTCGGGTTGAGTGAGCGAATCCTCCCCGAAAAAGCTTAGTAATGGCTCGAAATACAGGTTATCTGCGCAATGCTATCTTTATGGATGGCTATCGAAACGGATTTGACGTTGTTCAGGCAGCGTGGGCAGGGAGGAAGTACCACGGTCATCGTACACTTCCTCCCGGTTGGAAGTTGGATCTCGAAGCGTCGGGTGTGCGCCATTCGTAGTCCTTTAATTCCATAGCTACCATGTTCGTTGTATATACCCTGGTCACTATCTTTACCCATATACAGTGTAGATACTGTTATTTCCTTCATTTCATGGGAACCACCTCCGGATTCGAGTTTTCCGTCGAAATACTGTGGTTTATGAGTCAGGTCACACTTGATCACGGTCACCTGACGTTAACAGAATCATTCATCCCCTACGGTGGTACCTTACCTCTTGCCCTCCGTCCCGCTTTTGGATGTTCGCAATGGCAACAGTGCTCCTCTCTGGCGTACCTCGAGGAAGTCACGCAGTCAGTTTGATGACACTACGCCGTGTTTCCACCCAGTCGAGGATTCCACGCGCAAGGAAGGCACCACTGACTATGGTGAACCACCTCGCTTCTAATGCTGCTTAGACTCCTTGTAACCGTAATCCAGACCCCTGCTGCAGTTGCAAGACTAGGAACGTTACTTCAGGGTCCACACCCACAGCTAATTCGGATTGGGGTGCGCAACAAAGGGTGCGCTGGCTTGTCTTACCACTTGGAGTATGTGGACAAGCCAGGCAGATTCGACGAGGTAGTGGAACAGGATGGCGTTCGGGTCTTGGTTGATAGCAAGGCTTTATTCTCAATCATTGGGAGTGAGATGGATTGGAGGGAGGATGCCTTGAGGTAAGCCCACACGTATCCCCCTCGACCGCTCTCACATCTTGTCGTCGCTCAGTGCCCGGTTCGCGTTCAAAAATCCAAATATACAGGATGCCTGCGGTTGTGGTGAATCATTCACGGTCAAGTCTTGAATCTGAAGAACTGGTGCTCCAACTTCAACCTGGCCCACATTCTATGATTGAGA